>Ga0315276_10000145_pt1 | contig 57348 bp, 44 predicted proteins | sample YL17G05_0_MG_FD_204542 | JGI IMG/M metagenome (GOLD analysis project Ga0315276, IMG submission 204542) | Sediment microbial communities from Yellowstone Lake, YNP, Wyoming, USA - YL17G05_0 | ecosystem: Environmental > Aquatic > Freshwater > Lake > Sediment | place: USA: Wyoming | collected...
ATTCCGGACCGCGATACCAGTCCGGAATCGGGAATCGCTCGCGTGACGCGATTACCTGGATATTCTCGAACCCTTCCGGACCGTTGACGACCAGATCGTAGTCATCATTGCCGCCCGGCAGACTGTAGGTCACTCCGCCGCTAATGTAGTTGTCTTCGCCGGCGAAGGTCGGAAACAGAAGGTTAACTCGACCACGGGTATCGATCGAGTAGATCGCAATGAAGGCGTCCCGATTGACGCGAAAATAGATAACTATATCATCGCCTTCATAGTATTCGCCATCGCTGCGCCCGGTCCAGACCTCTACATCGAGATAGCGGTCTATCTGTGCCTGATCGGCTTCACCACCGTCCCTTACCGGGGCTATGGACTGGGCCTGAGTGACGCCCGCTCCGAGGCCAACCACAAGAGCGGCCGTCAGGCTGGTTAGCAAGGTTTTGTAACTCATGACCTGTCACTCCTTCCTATAAATTACTTTATCAACTGACTCACGACCGTCCGCTTGTTCAGTGATTCGTCATTGTCCCTGAGCGGCCGGGCCGGAGGAGCCAATTCAAGACTGTTCTGCACCGTCTGGTACGCCCACTGGAACGAGACCGCTCCTGACGGACTGATTTCGGTAATTCTCACTTTTGCGTAATGAAAATCCCAGGTCCAAACGATATAGGTATGACCCACGATGGCCTCAGCGTACCCCAACTGTGACCAACCGTCCGTAGGCGCCCAGCCAATCGCATCGAAGATCTCCGTGTAGCCGAAGTCCTGGATATCCGTTTGCACGTCGGTGTTCAGCCCGGCATTCAAGTACACATGCCACGTGGTGTCCACGCCAACTACTTCGAAGTAGCGGTCGACGAAGAAATCCGCCACCACCGAGTTCCAAGCCACTACATCGTTTCGTGAAAAATCGAAACCGGCCTCGCCCGGTGCTAAATCAGCCGGCAGAAGGGTCTCAGAGCCTTCAGGGCGCGGAGTATCGAACACCTCTTCCGCCGAAAGCGGCGACTCCTGCCCGGCATTGTCAACCGCGGTCACAGCGTACCAGTAAGTAGTCCCGTTTTGCGCGGCGTTATCGATGTACTCGTAGATTAGCAAATCGAGATTTGGATTCGGATCGGCTGCCACCGAAGCAAGTGCCGTGTAGCCCGTGGTGGCCTGCGGGGAGCGGTACACGACATAGTGGTGCACATCCCTCTCGTAAATGCCATTCCAGTACACGTAGACGGAGCTGTTGCCGGTGACAGAGTATACTCCCTGAGGAGTGGTGGGAACTTTGTCGATTTCGCTGACGATCTTGTCGTCTTCATCGCAACTGAGCAGCGCGAACGAGCCAAGTACTATCAGGATGGTCAAAAGTCTGGTCATTTTGTTAGTCTCCATGTCTAAACTCACTCTCATCTGCTGCCTTTATTATACAACCTCCGTGCCGAGATTCGTAAGTGATTGTCAGTAGGTCAGTTAACCGGACGCGCAAAGAGTCGTCGGCAAGTTCAGCGCACAGATTTTGTGCGTTTACAGAGACCTCTGCACAGAGTTGGTCATAGGAAGTAATCGGTAGCCCACAGCTCTGCTGTGGGTCTGGTGGAGGACGAAGCTGTGACAACCCTCAGCAGAGCTGAGGGCCACCCGTTAACCGAAACCACGGAGGTCTTAGGAGAATCCAGCGCACAGATTATGTGCACCGCCGAGATCGGCTGCACACTATTAGGGTTGGTTTCGCCTGCGCGGAAAATCAATCGGTAGCCCACAGCTCTGCTGTGGGTCTGGTCGAGTACGAACCTGTGGCAACCCTCAGCAGAGCTGAGGGCTACCCGTTTTCAACAAGCCCTTCGGACTTAGGTGAATTTGGCGGAATATCTGCTTTCGGGCTCAACTCATGAGCGGCTCAGGCCATATTCTTTGATTTTTGCCCGCAGCGTGTTTCGATGAACGCCCAGTTTGTCGGCGGTAAGGCCGATATTCCACCCCATTTGATCCAGACAGAAGCGGATGTGGTCCTTCTCGACCTCACTGAGCAATCTCACTCGGGCAGCCGAAGGAGTTTGTCGACTGGTGTCAAGGTCGGCGAGGTCTTCGCTTGTCAGAGTATTGGATCGTGTGAGAATAATGGCCCGCTCGATGATATTTTCCAGTTCGCGGACGTTGCCCGGCCAGTGGTAGGCCGTCAGGATAGAGGCGGCGCCGGCATCGATGCCCCGTACCTCTTTGCCGATCTTTCGGGCATATTTCTCGATAAATTTCTGGGCCAGTAGCAGCGTGTCACCGGCTCGTTCTGATAGTGGCGGCAGGTCAACGTTGACCACGTTCAATCGATAGTAGAGGTCTTCACGTAACGTCCCTTCTTTCACCATCTTGTTTACGTCACGGTTGGTGGCCGCCAATAGTCGGATATCGAGCTTGATTTCGCGGACCGAGCCGAGTCGCTCGATACTTCTCTCTTCCAGTACCCGAAGCAGTTTCACCTGCATCGTGAGAGGCATCTCGCCTATCTCATCAAGGAATAATGTCCCCCCGTCGGCCAGCTCGAATCGGCCCTGCCGGGCCTTGTCCGCGCCGGTAAACGCCCCCTTCTCGTGACCGAACAGTTCCGATTCCAGCAGCGTCTCCGGAAAGGCGGCGCAATTAATAGATACCAAGCGTTTTTCGGCGCGTGGCGACAAAGCGTGAATGGCACGAGCCACCAGTTCCTTGCCGGTGCCAGACGGTCCGGTAATCAGCACGGTGGTGTCTCGGGGCGCCACCAGAGTGATCATCTCGCGCACCTTCTGGATCGCGCGGGACTGACCTATTATCTCAGTATCAGGAAAATAAGCGTCCAGTCGTTCGCTCATGATCTGGTGGTCGACCACGAGCCGGTTCTGAGCTGCAGCTTTTTCCAGCCGGACCAGTAGTTCATCGAGATCGTCCAGCGGTTTGGTCAGATAGTCGTACGCGCCGGAGCGCATTGCTTCAACCGCCGTCTCGACCGAGCCGAAAGCCGTCAAGACAATCACTTGAATGAAAGGGTTGATGGCACGAAGTTTCTGGAGCAGTTCCAGCCCGCTCATGCCGGGCATTTTCATGTCAACAATAGCCAGAGGGGCAAAGATCGAAGGATACAGATCAAGCGCGGCCTGGCCGTTCTCTACTTGAGTGACCTGATAACCGTGCGATTCGAGAAATCCGGCCAGGAGTTGTCGCTGCGCGGTTTCGTCGTCGACCAGCAGCAGTTTTACTTGCGCCATAGGACAAATCTATGGGCGCCGCAGCAGCGCGACAACAAAAAAGCCCGCCGGGAGGCGGGCTTCATAATTCTGGTGTGAAATCTCGCCGCTACTCGCCGCCAAAGAAAACCTTGAGACCGGCGTGCACGTCAATCACTGAGGCGGTCTCTCCAAAAGTATATGTGTCTTCCCCGTAGTCGGCGGTCACGTCCTTGGTCAGGGCCATGTGGTAGTTGGCCTCGGCGTATATCCCGCCATAGTCAAACGTATAGTAGAATACACCTCCGCCAATTCCAAACGACGGCGCCGGATCATAGGACAACTCACGATATACATAATCACCTTCATTGCCATCGTAAACCCGGGTCGTGTACTTGGCCACGTCAAGACCCGCATGGACTTTGACGTAGGGCATGAAATTCGACTCACCGGAAAAGTAGTGCTTGAGATAGATTGAGGGACAGATCAACCGGTGGTGCAATGATGCCACTGCAGCCGAATCACTGTCAATGCCAAACTGCGCGAAGGTCAGGTTGAGTCCAAGGACCAACGTGGGAGTCAGGAAATGGCCAACGTCAAAGCCGGCATCAAAGCCGAACTTTGTCCCCAACAGTTCGGTTCCCGTGGAGGGAGTTGTTACACTCCAGTCGGTCAGACCGCCGACCGGAAGCGACCCTCCGCCATAAATCGCAACTTCCATGAAGTCCTTCACGGACTCTTCTTCCTGGGCCATAACGACAGTGCCCAGAGTCAAAAGCGCCACCAGGAGCAGGGAGAACCTTTTCATTGCCTTAACCTCAATGCTCTAAGATTGCTGTCAGCATCCATACCACTGTGCGGACCGGAACATCCAACCCGCAGCTGCGAGCCACCATAATAACCATCCTCAAGACGGCTTGTCAACAGCATATGTCCACTGGAATCCGTTACCCGTTGCATCTCGCAGGCTCCGAAAACTCGAAAAAAACTGGTTGTCTTGAAACGACAAACGCATAAATTGCCTGTTTTTGCGAGATTGGTGCCGGGTATGAAGGTCCTGATTATTGGTTCCGGGGGACGTGAACACGCCCTCGCCTGGAAACTGAAACAGTCAAAGAAGATACAGAAGCTGTTCTGCGCCCCGGGCAACGCCGGGATGATGCGGATTGCCAAATGTGTAGACATCAAGGCCGACGACATCGAAAGTCTGGCCGAATTTGCTTCTGGTACGGGAATCAATCTGACCGTGGTCGGTCCGGAACAACCCCTTGCGTTAGGCGTGGCTGACGAGTTCAAACGTCGCAAACTGAAAGTGTTTGGACCGGAAAAGCTGGGCGCCCGTCTCGAAAGCAGCAAGGTCTTCGCCAAAGAATTCATGCAGAAATACCACATCCCGACAGCCGCATTCAGGGTTTTTGACAACTTGGCTGACGCCATTGGGTTCTGCAAAGGGATTGAGTTCCCGACCGTTATCAAGGTCGACGGACTCGCCGCCGGCAAGGGAGTAATGATCGTCCGTAGTCAGGATCAGGCGATCCAGACTCTGGAACAGATTTTCAACGAGAAAAAGTTCGGCGAGGCCGGTCTGAAGGTAATAATCGAGTCCTGTCTGGTGGGACAGGAAGTGTCTATTATGATAATCACTGACGGCAAGACCTATGTGCCTCTGTTGCCGAGTCAGGATCACAAACAGTTACTCGATGGCGACCGTGGCCCCAACACCGGGGGCATGGGGACGATTTGTCCCGCCGAGTTCGTCACTGAAAATGTGATGGGTCAAATCACCCAATTTGTAATTGAACCGACTATCGCAGCCCTTCGCAATGAGAATATTCCCTACCGTGGGGTCATATACGCCGGTCTGATGCTGACTGCTGCCGGTCCCAAAGTTCTTGAATATAATTGCCGATTCGGCGACCCGGAAACCCAGTCCGTGCTGCCTCTCTTGAAGACAGATCTTCTGGAAGTTATGAAAGCAACCGTAGATGGCCACCTTGACAAACTGGCCAAATTGGAGTGGCGCCGCGGCTCAGCGGTGTGTGTAGTCATGACTTCAAAAGGATACCCTGGAGCATACACGATCGGTCAGCGGATAGCCGGACTCCAGGACGTTCGCGAAGAAGGCGCCTATGTCTTTCACTCAGGCACTGAACGAGACAACAATCAGTGGATTACGGCTGGTGGGCGCGTGCTCGGGGTGATGGGGATGAATGGCAACCTCCGTGGAGCATTGGCTAAAGCTTATAGAATCGTGAAACGTATTAAATTCGACGGCGCCCATTTCCGTCATGACATTGGTTTCCGAGTTTTGGGCGAGCAGAAAAAGGAAGAACATGCCTAAGGTACTGATTCTGATCGGTTCGAAATCCGACTCTGAGTACGCCGAGATTGCTGCCCAAGAGCTCAAATCGCTTGGCATCGAATCAGTTACGGAGGTAACATCAGCTCATCGCCACCCTGATCGGACCGCTCGACTGGCAAAGGATGCCGCCAGCAACGGCCTTGAGGTGGTTATTGCCATGGCTGGACTGGCTGCCGCCTTACCGGGTGTCGTGGCCGCCCACACAAACTTGCCCGTAATTGGCGTGCCGCTCCCTGCCGCCCTGAATGGTCTCGATTCTTTACTTTCCATAGTTCAGATGCCCCCTGGCATTCCAGTGGCGACTGTGGCCATCGGATCCCCAGGAGCCAAAAACGCGGCGATTCTTGCTGCCCGAATCCTCGCTCTGAAGTACTCTGAGGTCAGGACGGCTCTTGAAGCCCATAGGGCGAGCCTTTGATATCGGCGGGATCAAATCAGTTAACAAATTGTATTAGGTTGGTAGAGTTGATGAAAACGAAAGGAGAACCGATGCTTCGGTTGAGTTCACCCATCGCAACATTGATTGCAGTAGTATTTGTTCTGTCGGTGAGTTCTCTCAGTTTAGCTCAGGTCGCCGATAACGCCGCCAAAGAAGCCTACAACGAGGGCATCGCCCAGATGCAGGCAGGGCAACTGGAATCCGCAATCTCTCTGTTCAAAGCGGCGCTTGTCCAAGATCCCAATTATATCGACGCGTATCTGAACCTTGGGGTCGTCTATTTCCAGGCAAAGCGCTATGATGAAGCACTCGAACAGTTCCGCAAAGTCGTTGAGAAGAACCCTCAAAGCGTGGACGGATTCGCCAACCTGGGCCGGGTTCAGAACAAGTTGAAGAGGCCGGCTGAGGCTGAAGAAGCGTTTCGCTCTGCTCTGGCAATCAAGGCAGAGGATCCGAGCCTTCTGGCCGAACTGGGGAAAGTTCAATACGGCCGCAACGCCTATGAAGCCGCAATTGAGACAATTGAAAAGTGCCACCAAGCTGGCGGCGGTGATGAAACCACCTACTACTACCTTGGCAAAGCGTATCAGAAACAGGAGAAATCGGCGCAGGCGATTGCCGCGCTCGAGAAGTCTCTTTCGTTCGACGCCAAGAACTATACCGCCCATTTTGCCCTCGGACAAATTTATCATGGTCAGCAGAAATACACCAAGGCGGCTGCTTCTTTCAAAGCTGCTATGGAAGCTGAACCCGGCAAATACCAGGCTTCTCAGAACTATGCCGTCGCGATCGAGTCAGCCGACCCTGATGCCATTGACGCAAACATTACCAATTGGAACGCCTTCATCAGAATGGCCAGGAATAATCCGAAAGCAAAAGACCAGGTAGCAGAGGCTGAGCAGCACATAAAGGAACTTCAGACCCGTAAGGAAGCCTTGAAAAAACAGTAGGATACCAGACACCTCAATTGGTGGTGTATGCCCCGGCCGAAACGCCGGGGTTTTCTTATTAGTATTGACCAGATCAGTGACCAATAAAAAACCCCGCGGCAGCAATCAATCCGCGGGGCTTGAGGCACTAAGACCTACAGGGGGTTATTTGTTGTCAAATACAGCGCGAGAGAAATCTTCCCAGTCCACGTAGGTATCATCACCATTGGCTTGAGTTATGATGACTCCCTTGTTGTCTTCGTCGACGTCGTTGGATCCGCTAAGACGGAAGACGCGTCCATCGAGTATGGTTACATCGCATACGCGGTGAGAGTTCTTCTCAATCTGTTTGACGAATCCAAACTCAATATCAAACTCCAGGCCACGGCAATCACCGTCAAGCAGTTCCCAGGTGTACTCTTCGTCGTCATCCCAGGTGATCTCGCCGGCATACTCTTCCCCACCCTCCGTGTAAACCGTCCCCTTGATCTTCCGACCTCCGTTGAACTCGGAGTAAGTCACGGAGCGAGGCGCCGATTTCAATTCCAGTTTCTCGAAATCTCCCCATCCCACCTTCACCTGGCCAAAGGCCGGATCGCTGATGCAAATACCCCTGTTCCCTTCGTTGACGTCGTTAGTTCCCCGCAGTATTAAGTCATTCCCGTTCTTCAGCAGCAACTCGGCGCCGCTGGAACTATATCGGGTGATCGTGGCGACTTCTCCCAGCTCTACTTCACGGGAACGACGCTTGTCATCACCGTCAAGCACGTCCTCATCAAACAACTCATCGACATCCCAACATACAAATCCGGTGAATTCGTCACCACGGCGGGTTGTCAGGGTGCCGTAAAGCCGCTCGCCGAATACTGAGGCCTTGTCATATCGAGATTCACTGAACTCGATCAATTCGATATCATTCCAGTCAAGCTCGACCTCACCCTCGCCGGAATCCTCAATGACTATTTCCCGGATGCCGGAACCGAAATCAGTGGAACCGGAGGAGAACTCCACTTCCTCCCCGTTCTTCAGCGTCAGCAGGACGCGGTCGTCGTCTATGGGCTCCAGCGACTTCAAGTGACCGAACCTGATCCCGGATTCAGCCGAAGAGATGTCGAAGAAAAAGTTGTTGTCCGATTCATTGTTAATTCTTATTCCAAAGACTCTTATTGAGGATCCAAATTTGTCGCGATATTTGCGACCGCTCGGCCGTGATCTGGACTCCCGATTGCGGTCGTCACGGTCCCGGGTACCGTTAAGTATATCCACCCAGGATCCCTCGTTCTTGTCCCAGCGGATAATCCCCTCAAAAGTGTCGCCATCGACAGTGCGGATCTTTCCATATATCCGCCCCGAATTGTCAGCCTGAGCCACCACAGAGATCAGAACCAGCGAAGCTGTGATCAGTAGAAGTCTTGCGAGTCTCATGTACCCTCCGGCATGCTGAGTTTCACAGTCAGTAGATACGAGAAACTCGCTCGTAAGTTCGGGAATAACTGTAGGTTTTCTTGCTGATAGATCAGGCTCAACAGCCTACCTGATGAGAACCATCTTGCGAACCAAAGAGACTCCCTCAGCTTTCAGGCGATAGAAGTAGATGCCTGATGGAGCCTGTTTGCCGTCATCAAACATGCCGTCCCACAGCATGTTATATGTTCCCGATGAAAGCATCCCTTGAACCAGTAGGTTCACTCTCTGGCCAAGGATATTGAAGATTTCAAGGAGTAATTCGGTCTGTTTCGGCAATTGAAAGGAAATTGCGGTCGACGGATTGAACGGATTTGGATAATTCTGTTCCAGCGCGTAGCAGGCAGGTAGCGCAGCTGGCAGCTCCGACTCTACGCTAGTGGCGTCTTCAACTCGCACTTGCCCGGGTAGTACGGTGGGATGCAGACGACTGCCGGTAGGTGTCACCACGACCGCTGCTGACCCAGGCTCCGGCGGCTCGCCCATTTCGAACAGGCCGCTGCCTGACTGGGCAGTAAGCACAAGCTTGGCGATGTCAAAAGTGGATGGCGCCATTACGCTATCCGGCGACACGGAGTTGATTTCAAGAGTCACCGTTCCTCGTGAGGTATCTACTGCGAAGCTGGTGGAAACGAACGACGGCAGGTTTGGATTGAAGCGTACGTTGTCGATTGTGACCAAGGTTGGGTCAAAAGTCAATGGAAGTTTTATCTCCGTAACGGGCTGGACAAGAGTGACGCTAATGTTAACGGAATCGGTTTCGTGTGGAGCAAGATCCTGATCAGCTATCAGAATTGTGTCCTGGCCGGGTCGGAGATAGTCCAGCACAAACGGCAGCAGGACAATATCACTAAAGGCGCCCGGATCGACAAACGCAACCTGTGTGACATGGAGTCCTCGCGGAAGGCCAGAGGTGTCTACTGTGAACCAGACGGTGTCGCCATCGGAGCCACTGGCCCGGTCGAGATGGAGCCACGATGCGGCCGCGCTGGCGGTCCAGGCCAATTGGCCGCTGCCGTAGTTCTCCGCCACGGTGTAGACAGACTGCGCTGCCGGATTGACAGAAGCCAGGGTGAGGCTATCAGGACTAAGAACCAGGTACGGTTGGGTGTCGACGGCCTGAACTCGAAGCCAGACCCAGGTGGGAGAATTGACAGCACCGAATGCGCTGACCAACACTGAGTCGAAAGTGGCACCGGCCGAAAGCAAGCTGCCGTTAACTTGAAAAGTGAGCGTCGCTCCGCCGACACCTGTGGTCGGTCCGACATACAGCCAAGCGAATGCTTCCTCTACTGTCCAGAGCAAATCTCCCGCGCCGGTGTTAGAGATCGTGAGGTCTCGCATTGAGAAATTGTCGATACCTGCAAAGACCCTGAAATCCAGGGTGTCAGTCGAAAGACTGAGGATCGGGGAAGTAACGTCAAGCCGCACTGTTACCTGGACAGTGGAATCGTCATTGTCGAGATCATGGAGCGTGAGCGTGCCAGAATAGCTGCCGTACGGCAGGGTGTCGATTGCAATCGAAACGCTGAGCGTCGCCGGAGTCACTCCGCTACCGGGGGTTGCGCGCAGCCAACTGCAGGACGAAAGCGCCTGGAAGTGCAGCGGGTTATATCCGTAGTGGTCGATGTTCAGGTTTTGTGCCGGTGGAAGCGAGCCGCCGGCAAGCATCATAAAGTGGAGACTGGTCGGGTTAGGCGCCAAAGTGGGGTCGTTGTAGCGGGTAATGGAAGCATAAATATCATAATTGCCCTTGCGCTTGTCGGCCCAGACAACGTATCGGTTGCGACCATCCAGGGCTACGTCGGCCTGCACCTGCGCTGAATCTGTCTCACTGTTGGCCTGGAAGTTGACTTCTCGGATCACTCCGTCAACATCAATCATCTGACCGACAATATCGTAGAGCTGCGCCGTACCTGACGAATCCGACCAGATGATCGCCACGTTGCCGCGACGGTCGGCGGCGATAGTCGGCTCACGCTGAGCGCGCCGGGTGCCGTCTTTGTTAACCATTGCATCCACAGCAACTGGGATCATGGTCGTATCGTACTTGCGGGCATAGATATCGGGATTGGCCGGATAGACCCCATTCCGCCAGTCTACCCAGACGACCGTGAAGTGACCAGCGGCGTCGGTAGCAACATCGGGAAAGGCCTGGCGTAATGTGCCAATATCGGAGTTGACTTTGATGTTGGCTCCTACCTTTACACCTGAGGCATTATAGCGTTGGACGAAAATGTCGTCGTTTCCCAGCCTGTTGTCGTACCAAACCACTACAAACCAGCCTTGAGCAGAATATGCCACGCGCGGAGCGTGTTGCTGGCCTGTGCCGGTATCATCATTGACACGAAAGTTCGTCCCCGTTCGGGCGCCGCCGGCGTCAATCATTTGACCGTAAATATCCCAGTTCCGATTTCGGTAATCGGCCCACACAACCACTCCCCCGGACCAGGGCGAGAGAGCTATATCAGGGGTCTCCTTCAGCGAGTCAGGTAGTTCAATAGTGAGAATCTGGTTTACCCCAACGCTCGAAAGGGAACTGTCAAGACGCTGAAGAAAGACGTCCGGGTCGAACGGGTAAACCCCGTTGCGATAATCTTTCCAGACCAGCGAGTAGAAGCCCGACAGGTCAACGGCAATGGCCGGTTCGGCCTGGTACGCATTCTGAGTGTCGTCGTTCACCCGCCGATTGATTCCGGCTGGTGTACCCTCGGGGGCAAATCTTTGAATGTAGACATCAGCGGCCCCTGATCTTCGATCAATCCAGGTCACCACGAAATCACCATCGCCAGCGACAGCGATGCGCGGGTGATCCTGCTCCGCCGCAGAGTTATCGTCGTTTACAAGAAAATCCACCTTGTCGGCGCGAACGTCACAGGGAACGAGTCCGAGCAGAATTGCCAACGCGGTCAGTAAAAGAGATTTCGCACACTTCATCAACCGCGCGAAGGCAACAAGAATGCCCACCCTTTCGGGTGGGCATTGAAACCGTGAGGATATTCTAACTGCTTGCTAACGTATACGTTAGTAATCTACCCGGGAAGCCGGTCAGTCAACGGAAAACACAAGAATACTTATCACAAGGAAGCAAGTTCCACAGTTGACGGAGCAAATTTCCGACTTCGATACTAACGGAGCTTCTTCTTATGACGGTCAGCACGTCTGCGTTTCTTCCTCTTGTGTGTTTTGATCTTCTGACGTTTACGTTTCTTTCCGCTTGGCATTCAGCCTCCACACGTTGTCTTGGCCGTCTTAGATCGACAGCTTGGTTATAAGGTTCTTGAACTCGTTGGAGGGCTTGAACACCGGCACTTTGCGGTCCGGCACTGGCACCACATCACCAGTGCGAGGATTGCGCGCCTTTCGAGCCTTGCGCAGCTTGATCTTGAAAGTGCCAAATCCGCGAATCTCGATGTTATGCCCGGCCTCGACCGATTTCTTCACCGTTTCCAGGAAGGAATCAACCACGACGGCGACATCGGTCCGGGTCAACCCGGTCCGTTCAGCTACCTTTTCGACTAGATCAGCTTTGGTCACAGCTTACTCCCTCTCAAGTCTGACAATATCCAACCGTTCTCATTTTCTCTTTCATTTCTGACCAGCCGGGATTGGCAATGTTTCGTCCCGGTTAAGCCCTTGAAACTGGGGAGGATAATAATAGAATCCAAACACAAGACAAAGAGAAATTTGGGGTTCGATCAACTTTTTTAGTCAGCTCAACGGTAGATATACATCAACCTTGGGCCAACCCCTGCATCCTTTATTTCCTGACCCAGATTACCCAGAACCCCGGTCAAGAGATCCGAAAGGAAGCTTCTGCGCTTTTCCCGGGGTCGGACAATCTCGGGTTTGCCGTCAAGACCTGCCAAATCGGCAGCCAGACCAACAGCGTCCGCCAATCCGCCGAGCGTATCGACCAAACCCAGGTTATAAGCCTGCAAACCCGTATAAATTGAGCCATCGGCCACAGCGTAAACATCTTCCTTGTCCATATTCCGACCAGTGGCTATGGCCTCCACGAACTGCTCGTAACTGTCCATAACCACCGACTTGAGCATCAACTCTTCTTCGTGGCTCATCTCCCGGGAATAGTCGCCGACGTCCTTGAATTCACCAGACTTAATGACTTCGGTGCCTATCCCCACCTTGTCGAATACTCCCTGAAAAGTATGAAACGACATGATAGTGCCTATGGAACCGGTCACAGTACCCGGATTGGCCACGATCCGGTCGGCAGCACAGGCAATATAGTAGCCACCCGACGCCGCCACACCGGCCATAGAAACCACGACCGGCTTCTCTTCGCGAGTTTTCAATATCGCGTCATGTATCTCCTGAGCAATAGCGGTCCCGCCGCCCGGAGAATTGACATGAATAACAATAGCTTTGATTGCCCCGACATCTCGCCAGCGTTCGAGGTATTCGATTACCGGGCGACCGCTTGATTCATCCATCACGCCCGACATCGGTATAACACCGATCGAACCTCCGAGCGACCCAAAGGAAACGCCGCCGTCGGATGCCATCATCCCGGCAAACATCAGGACCATGAACCCAAGCACAAACAACAACGAGGTCCCGATTATTACGCCGATCACTATGTCACGCCTGCGAGCCATGTTATCCCTTCTATTCGAGCCTGATCTTCAACATTTGCCCGACCTGCAAGTTATCCGGATCGTCAAGGTTGTTTACTGACAAGATACGGCCAATTGAGGTACCATACTGGCTGGCAATCTGGGCCAGATTTTCCCCTCGCTGGACAGTATGGAGCACGAAACCGCCGCCCCCGGAACCGGAGACTTTCAGTACCTGGCCCGGGAAAATGCGACTGGTCGGTTTCATGTCGTTCAGGCGACGCAGCTCGGCTGTCGTGGTACCGTACATACGCGCGATTTCCCAGAGAGTATTGCCGGACTTGACGGTGTAAGTCTGATCATTGTCCGAGTTACGGTTACTTGATGCCACCGGCGGTGGTGTGTCATCTGTCGACGCATAGGTGCGCGAAGAGGATGGCTGACCGCGCTCTTTCAGATTGGTCGCACCGGTCGGAATCTTGAGCCTTTGCCCCACGTAGATTCTTGAACCCCGCTCGATGTAGTTGACTCGCCGCAAGGCATCGACCGAAGTTCCAAACGCGCGGGCTATATCCCACATGGTGTCACCCGAACTAACCGTGTAAACGGACCCTTCGGCGGCATACTCGCGGTCGGGGCGCTGGTTGGTGCGAGCGAATTCGCGGTCCAGCGGAACCGGTACAATCAGAATCTTGCCGGCGATAATACGTGAGCTGCGACCCAGTTTGTTGGATTCCATGATGGCATACTGGGAAACCCCATAACGCGAGGCAATGGAGCCGATCGTCTCCCCTTGCTTGATCTGGTGTTGCACCCAGCTGGTCTCCTTGGGTGAGGACATCGACGCATACGCTCCAAGGAATCTTTCCCTCGTGCCGGCCGGCAGCTTAAGCAGATAGCTGCGGTCATCGGGGGGAGTATAATTGCGCAGCAATTCCGGGTTCAGGTCTTTCAACTCGTCAAACGTGCAGCCGACTGTTTCAGCAACGACCTTGAGATCAAGACAGCGGTCAATAGTCACTTCATCCCAGATCAGTTCCGGCTCGTAGACAACGTCGCCAAAACCGTAGCGCGCAGGATCCTTGGCGATGATGGCCGCGGCATAAATCAGAGGCACATAGTCCATCGTCTGACGGCGCAGTTTCATTTCCCAGAAATCAGCAGTGCCCTGCTTCCTAATGGTCTGGCGGATACGGCCGGGACCGCCGTTGTAGGCAGCCATCGCCAGCTCCCAGTCACCAAAATCCTTGTAGAGATCCTTCAGGAAGTGGGCAGCGGCTTCCGTGGCTTTGCGCGGGTCGCGACGTTCGTCAATCCACCAGTCGCGCCTGAGTCCGTATAGACGCCCCGTCGACGCGATGAACTGCCATAAACCTGAGGCTCTCGCCCAGGAATAAGCTTTGGGGTTATACCCTGATTCAATCAAGGATAAATAGACCAGGTCGAGAGGCAGACCTTCTCTAACGAGGACTTCCTTGAACAGACGCTCGTACATCTTCGTTCGACTGAGATACCGCGTGAGAGCCTCACTGGCTACTGTCTGGAAATAGATAATCGAACTCTTGACCCGATCGTTCATCTTGACAGGCAGATCGTACGTGATTGCCTGTTCGCGCTTCCCATAAACTTGCAGCGAGTCGTGCTCAAGCCTGCCTTCGAGATCGGTGAACCGCTCCAGCAGTACCGACGGGGTTACATCGCCCTCAAGCTGCCCCAGAGAACGAAGGGTCAGCCGGTAGTCGGAGATGATGTTGTCAAGCAGAGTGCTGTATTTGGTGGCTTCGGGGGTGGGAATCGAGTCAGTGTCGGTTTCGATATCCAGTCCTGCCAGAATCTTGATCGATTTTTCGAAATAGAACTGGGCCTCTTCCCAGCTTCCCTCGCGATTGGCCAGAACCCCCATCGAGTGGTATTCCTCGGCCAGAGCGAACAGCCGCCACACGGCGTCGTCGACTGCCGAAGCCGAGTCCTCACTGTCAACCTGCCCGTAGTAAAGAGGAGTCGGAGCTTCCTTCTGCTTGCTGGTCCCGTAGAGCCAACCGTCGTAGTCAGTGGAAGTGTCTTCATTAGGGCCGGCCGGCTTGGTTACCACGGGGGTGTCAGACTCTGTGGATTCTACAGACTCTGTAGGCGCTGTTGTCGTGGTATCAGGCGCCGGCGACTGTTCAGCGAAGGTCTCGACCGGAAATGATTGCGGATCGCTCAGCACCGTGTCGGTCACGACTTCGGCCCGCAGTGTGTCTGTGACACGGTTTTCGACCGTTGGCCCGTCGCCTAAAGTCACAGGATAGCGGATAGCGTTCTTGCCGCCGCAGGAAACCGCCAGAGTGGCGATCAGGGCTGTTGCCGCCAGAAACAAGATCAGTTGAAAAGAACGTGTGTACAATGGCATCCCTTCCAGAACAGTTGCGTTACAAAGACCGTAACTACTATTGTCGTCCAGCTCGCGGTGGTCCTTTACCGTCGCCTGTGGCTAACTGATTGCCATATAAGAACAAAACACCGAAGGTGTCAAGCACTAACGGCCCTCTTCTTGTGCCTTAAGGTCTTTTTCTATCATCTCGCGGAGTTGCCCGGCCTGTTCAAAAAAAGTACAGACCAGTTGGTGCCGAAACCAGGTCATTTGTCGTTTCGCGTACCTTCGCGTGTTTTGCTTGATCATCGAAACTGCTTGGTCCAGAGTGCACTTGTCGTCAAGATAGTCAAGGAACTCGTCATAGCCGATCACGTTGGCTTTTCGAAGAGCCGGTCCCAGACCCTTGCGGACTAATCTTTCAACTTCAGCAGCCAGCCCGGCGCTTATCATTGTATCCACACGCCGCTCGATCGCCGTATACAACTCCGCACGGTCGGGCAGCAGGCAATACAAATCAAACTCATATCTACTTTTCTTGTACGCGCCGGAGGTCATAAGTTTCGATTTGGTCTCATGAGAAAGTTCATGGATTTCAAGCGCACGCAACACCCGGATGCGGTTGTTCGGGTGGATGGCCTGCGCTTCGGCAGGGTCGATCTCAGCCAGACGGCGATGCATCGTTTCCGGTCCCACCTTGTCCATTTCTTTTTGAAGGCGCTCACGAACTTCAGGATTGTCGGACTCTATCTCGATTACACCGTCAACCAGCGCGCGCAAATAGAGTCCCGTGCCCCCAACGATAACCGGCATCCGTTTGCGGCTGACAATGTCAGAAATAGCCGTATCGGCATCTCCGATAAACTGGTATGCGGAATATCTCTCCCCCGGCTCGATCAAGTCTAGCAAATGAAACCTGACCGCCTGCTGCTCCTCGGCGCTCGGCTTGGCTGTCCCGATATCGAGCCGACGAATGATCTGGCGGGAATCTGCGGAAATGACTTCGATAGGAAAAGTTGACGCGAGGCTGACCGCTATGGAAGTCTTGCCCGAGCCGGTCGGACCGCAGATTACGGGTATGCGGGGCTGATCAGACACGGCCAAACTGCTTGTCCAGGTCACGACGGGACATTTTGATAAAGGTCGGTCGGCCGTGCGGACAGGAATAGCGATTGTCGCACGCCAGCAGCCGTTCAACAACAGCAATGGCTTCCCGGTCGGTCAGTCTGTCCCCCGCCATTACGGCAGAGCGACAGGCGACCGACTGCGCCACCGCTTTCTTCAGATCGTGGCCGGACTTCCGGAGAGAGGCGAGATCATCCAGAATTGCCCGGATGGCGGTTTCGGGAGACTTTCTCGACAGAATGGCCGGAACGGCTTCGATCCGCACCGTCGAGCCGCCAAAGTGTTCAATGGCAAAACCGGTCTGGTTCAGAACCTCGCGAGATTCCAAAAACAGCGCCATCTGCTCGGCGCCAAGCTCTACTTGCACCGGCAACAGCAAAGATTGACCGACTCCGCTGCGCGCTTCCATCCGCGCCAGGGTTTCTTCGTAAAGTACGCGCTCGTGAGCCGTGTGCTGATCTATGACAAGCAGGTCCGAGTTAATCTGAAAAAGCAGGTAGAGATCGTTAAAGCGGCCGATCAGTCGTAGTGACGACACTTCCGTGATTGGATGCGTGTCCGCGTCAAGTATCTCCCCCGTCGAAGTATCAACGCGGACCACCTGTGACTCAGGAAGCGGCGGAGCCGCCGGTGTGTCGCGATAAATAGAACTGAGCTGCCCGGTATCGCCGTGAGACCTGGACATGATTCCCGGTATCACATTCTGGCGGGTTGAATGTACCTGAGGCTCGGACACCGGAGGCGAACTGAAAGTTCTCCCAGGAACCTGAAGAGTCGGAATCACCCCTTCGCGGTGCAGTGCCTCTTTGACCTGCCGGTGGACGGCATCGTACACTTCACGTTCACGGGACAGGCGGACCTCGGTCTTGGCGGGATGCACGTTCACATCGATTTCGGAAGGATCAACCTGCAGGAGCAGGGCGCCGATCGGGTAGTTGCCGCGCGGGAGCAGATCGCCGTAGCCCGATGCCAGCGCGTGTGACAAGATAGGCGAGTGGATATATCGACCGTTAATGAAGAGAAACTGGCTGTTGCGATTAGACTGGGCCAGATCGGGCGGAGCCACGAATCCGAGCACCCGCACCGGGCCGGTCTCTCCCGACACGGCGACAAACTTTTTCCCTGGGGCGAGCAACCCAGTTACTCGCTCGCCAAGGCCGAGACCACTCGGCAGCGAAAAAACCTGACGCTCATTGATGCGATAGGTGAAGCCTACCTGATACCGCGCCATCGCCAGAGCCATGGCCACTCGTGTGATATGACGCGCTTCGGTGGTCTCGGCTTTCAGGAATTTCCGCCGCGCCGGAGTATTGAAAAACAGATTTTCGACTTCGACGGTTGTTCCCGCAGGAGCGGCAATCGGCTTCTTTGATTGGAGCACGCCGCCTTCAAACACTATTTCGGTGCCGGAGTCCGCTTCTCGCGGTCGTGACACCATGCGCATTCGCGACACCGACGCAATCGACGGCAACGCTTCTCCGCGAAAGCCGTATGATTCAATTCTGTCAAGGTCGTCGAACTCGGATATCTTGGACGTAGCGTGACGGGAAAAAGCGATCTCGATTTGGTCCTCATCGATCCCCAAGCCGTTGTCAACTATCCTGATCAGTCGGGTACCCGATTTCTCAATAATGATCTCGATTCGGTCTGCGCCAGCATCGAGCGCGTTTTCCACCAGCTCTTTGACCACCGAGGCCGGTCGCTCGACCACCTCACCGGCGGCTATCTTGTTGATGAGACGCTCCGGGAGCGGGCGAATCCATGGGCGATTGTCCCGTTGCCGCATCACGACAAATCATCCTTCAGTTTGCGGAGCAAATCAAAAGCCTCGACGGGAGTCAGGTTGTCGAGATTGATTTCCCTGAGCCGATCTTCGACTTTGGAAGCCGGCGGCTCAAAAAAACTGGTCTGGACTTTTTCTTTGTACAAGCCCCGGCCAAGCTCACTCTGGGTGAATTTTCCCGATTCGAGCAGCCTCAGAATCTGTTTGGCGCGTGTGATCGTGGGACGTGGAAGGCCCGCCAGACGGGCGACCTCAATCCCGTACGAGTCATCGCACCCGCCTGCGACGATTTTGTGAAGAAACACGACAGTGTCTTCGCGTTTCTTCACGGCTACTTGATAGTTGTGAATCCGCGGGTACAGCTCAGCCATGCCGGTCAACTCATGATAATGCGTGGCGAACACCGTGCGACAGCAAGAGGTTTCGTTGAGTCGCTCGACCACAGACCAGGCGACCGAGAGGCCGTCAAACGTCGATGTCCCCCGGCCAACTTCGTCGAGCAGCACCAGCGAACGGTCAGTCGCATTATTCAGGATATTGGCAGTCTCGACCATCTCAACCAGAAAAGTTGATTGCCCACCGGCCAGATTGTCCAGCGCCCCGACGCGCGTAAAGACCCGGTCCACCAGACCAATTTCAGCCGAATCGGCTGGTACGAACGAACCTATTTGAGCCAGGATGACGATCAGTCCGATCTGTCTGAGGTAGGTCGATTTGCCTGACATGTTCGGACCGGTAAGAATAATAATCTGCTTGTCCTCGATCGAGAGTGACAGGTCGTTGGTGACAAACGAGCCTGCCGGTAACACTGATTCTACAACCGGATGGCGACCGTTCAGGATATTGAGCCGGGTATCCTCGAAAATTTCCGGCCGGCAGTAGCCTCGCTCGACCGCAAGTTCCGCGAGCGAGGTCACCAGATCAATCTCGGACATTAGTTCAGCCGTCAACTGGAAATTGCCGATCTGCTGATTCAGTTGGTCGACGAGTTCGCCAAACAGTTCGGCCTCAAGCGCAAAGATTTTCTCTTCGGCCGCAAGAATCAGTTCTTCCTTCTCTTTCAATTCCGGGGTGATGTAACGCTCGCCGTTGACCAGGGTCTGCTTGCGAATGTAATGCTCCGGCGCCTGGCGAAGGTTGGCCTTCGTAATTTCGAGATAATATCCGAACACTCTGTTGAAACCGACCTTGAGACTGGCGATACCGGTGCGAGTGCGCTCGATCTGCTGCAGCGAGCCGATGTAGTCCCGCGCCGAGCGGATCGAATCATTCAACTCGTCCAGACGAGCGGAATGGCCTTGTCTAAAGATGTTCCCTTTGTTGATGACCAACGGCGGCTCATCGACCAGAGCCTTGGCGATCATCGCGATAGCCTTAGCATTGTCCGGAAAGGCATCCCTGAGTTTGAGCAGGTGCTCGCTGGTCGCTGGCTGGAGAATCTCCGAAAGACTGCGGCCGATTTCCAGCGCCTGTCCCAACGCGGCTGCCTGACGGGGATTCAGCTTGCCGATACCGACCCTGCCAACAAGTCGTTCGATATCAGGCGCGGTTTTCAACGTGGCCCTGATTTGCATCCCGAGGTCGCGATTTCGCACCAGTTCGTCAACGCCACTAAGACGAAGCTCGATTCGAGCCTTATCCTTGAAGGGCCGGATCAAAGCCTGCCTGAGGCGACGGGTGCCGCCGGCTGTCTGGCATCGATTGACCACCGAAAAGAGGGTGTTCTCTTCGGAGGCGTTGGCTACGCTGCGCACCAGTTCCAGATTGCGGACGCTGGCGTAATCAAGAAGCATATGGTCGGAGTCGGTAATGCGTGTGAGCCGACTGATATGGGAGAGTCGGTCGCGATGGTTCTCCCGAAGATACCTGAAAATGGCTCCTGCCGCGGTTACCGCCAAACGATCCGGGCCAACACCGAACCCGTCGAGCGTGCTGGTGCCGAAGTGATCGTTCAACTCACGGCAGGCCGTGCGATAATCGAAGTTCCAGTGTTCATACTCGGTAAGAGCACGAACGGAACTGAGCCGCTCGCGCAAAGAATCAAGTACCGAACCATCCGATTCTGACGGATAGATCACTTCAGTCGGTTCCATCACCCGAAGTTTTTCCACCACCCTGTCTGTAGGGCCCTGATCAACCAGGAAAGCACCGGTGTTGATATCAAGCAGCGCGAGACCGAGATTCTTGCCATTGTCGGAGCAAACCGCCGCCAGGCTCGGTTCGCGGGAGGCGGAATCAGGCGAGTCAACAGTCGCAGTGCCCGGGGTCAGGATTTCGACGATTTCGCGTTTGACCAGTCCTCGCGCGGTTTTGGGATCCTCGACTTGCTCAACCACAACAACCTTGTGGCCGCTTGAAAGTAGTCTGGTCAGGTATCGATCTACGGAGTGATAGGGCACACCGGCTAGTGGTGTACGATCACCTTTGCCGTGCGAACGGGACGTGAGGGCGATCCCGAGAATCGGCGCGGCCAGCACGGCATCATCGCCGAACATCTCATAGAAGTCACCCATGCGGAAAAAGATAATCTTGTTCGGATGTTGTTCTTTGATGGCGTGATATTGCCGCATGAACGGCGAGAAACCGTCGGCAGGATCAGCCGGCCTGATCATCGGGCCACTACCTGATAGGTTTCATGGTGAGAGGCTTCGAGGCTCAGCTTGAAGCGCGTCGCCTCGTCGTAGTCACTGAATCTTCCGACATAAACCACACGGTAGTCACGCCCGGAAATCCTGCGGGTCTCGATATCGACTTTTTGACCATGGTCTTTGAATTTGTCTGCCTGTTTCCGGGCGTTGGCCGATTCCGAAAAGACTCCCACTTTCACTGAGTAATAAGTACCGGTCAGTGCCTCCGCCTTGTTGTTCTTCGACGCTCGCGGGGTCATCGCGCCCAGTCCGACCTGCAGTTGATCGAGACCTACTGCCGCCGGACAGGCCTCCCGCAGCATATTGTAGTAGAAAATGGCATCATCGGCGTTGTTGCGCGCTACCGCCTGCATCCCCAGCAGATATAGCGACTGCGGCACACCCACGCCTCTCTTCGATTTCGATAGCTGTCGAAGTGTTTCGCCGGCTCCTATCTCCTTGCCGTGGGCACTGAGAATACGGACCTTGTCCACCAAACCCCAATGTTGCTTGTCGCCTGATGAATTGTCCATGAGATAGCGATCGCATTGCCTCAGCGCCGACTCGTACTCTTTGCTGAGCTCGTCGGTCAATACCGAGAGACGCTGCATTTCACCTCGATATTGTCCGCTCTCCCAGCGAGATTGATAGTCAGTGACCGTTTCAGCCAGCCTGCGGTAGTCTTTGCGCATCAGATAGTACTGGGCGAGGCGGAAAGTGATTTCTTCCAGATACTCCGCTCGGGGTCCGCTGCCCAGGGCGGCCTGCATCAAACCCGCCGCACGAGCACCTTCCGGTTCAAGCAGAGCCTGGCAGAAGAGATTAGTTGCGTCGCGCACCGAGGCGCTGGTCTGTCGGGAAAGCGAGTCACGGGCGTCGTCTACACGCCCCGCCATTATTAGATCGTAGATAGAATCCGGACGGGCAGCCGTGAAAGACCAGACAACAAGAACCAGAGTGGAAAACAATAGTCGTGCCATGGCATCAGCCGACAAGCGGATTTGTCTTCAGGCGCCATGAACCGGCGATTCGGCCGCGCTGCCCAAAGATCTCTGCGACTGTTGTTCGCGCCGACGTTCGAGAGTTCTGATCAGTGCACCAGCCCTGCCGTGATCATCGCGCTCCAGATAAAGTCGAATCAAATCGATAGCTGCAATGTTGTCTTCGGGGTGATCTTCCAGGATCTTCTCGCGCACTTCGAGCGCCCGATCGATATCGCCCTTCTTTTCGTAGAACTCAGCGAGTGCGCGACCGGCCTCGACATTCTTCGGAGAATGCTCCAGAATCAACTCGCAGATAGACTGGATCTCGCCATAGCGCCCAAGTTCGTAAAGCGTCTTCTTAAGCCGGTTGATAACGCGATGAGCTTGATCCGGAACGGCCGTGATCAGCTTGTTCCAAAAAGTGACGGCGTCCTCAAATCGTTCTTCTTCATAATAAGAATCACCGATGGCGAGATAGGCGACCACCAGACCCTGGTCCAGTCCGATTGCCTCTTTGTAGGCGACTCGGGCCTTATGGTACTCGCGCTGCCGAAAAAGCTGTTCGCCGAACTGGTGTTTATAGCGTGCCAGAGGCTTCCTGGACTTCCCACCTTCCAGCTTGAGGATCACAACCGCCGTATCGTAGGCAGCTTCCCACTGCTGCGCATTCTCCTGCAAAGCGAGCAGTTTCGTATTTGCCCAGTGATCGTTTTTATCCAGTTCAATCTGCTCCCGGAGAGCCGACTCGGCAGTGGCCAGGTCATTGAGAGCCAGACAGTCAGCCGCGATCTCCCTGAGAATCGCGCCGCGCTCGGCTTTGGACAGTCCCGAGCGCAAAGTAAGGTCCTTGTGTACCTGAAGAGCGCGCTGCGGTTGGTTGTTTTCTCTCAGAATCCGGCCCAACCGCAGATAGGCGTCAAGGTTGTTGGCGTCTTCGGCTACCACCTGGCGGAGCCGAGTGAAGGCCGACTCCTGGCGGCCGTCGAGCAGATCGCGCAGGGCATCGATGTAGACAGTGGATTCCGGTTTCTTGCCACCGCTGATAATCCGCTCATAAACCAAATAAGCCGCCAGCACCAACAGGAGCAACAGAAGAAACTCAAAGACGTATTCAGCCATGTTAATTACAGGTCGGCAAAAGGTGAATTTCGTTCTACTCTCTTCTGGTCAACACCCTTGAGAAGCTCAGCCGATTCATCGATTGGGCGATTTCGCAAGATGGAAACCTCGCTCTCCAGCGCCTTGATTCTCTTCCGCGCGGCATGAGTCTGCAAAGACAAACGCAGGTACATAGTGACGAACAACACCATACAAAGTATCGCGCCGGCGGCAAACGCCCAGAACACCACCGTCACCAATGGCACATCCACATAGTTTGGCAGCAACGGACGCAGGTGAACAGCTACCTTCTGATCCGACTCCATGTTGTTGAAAGCAAAGGCGACGATCATCAACAGCAACAGAAGCATCAGTATTGTTCTGATTACCCACATAGAATCTCCAGTGATTCAGACCGAGGAACCTCAGCTATCTGTCGCTTGAGTTCCAAGCAACGGTCTAACCCTCATCTTCCTCTTTAAGGATCTTGAGACTCTCGATCATCGGCTGTGCTTCCTTCATAACGGGACCAAAAAACTCCCACTCGGACATCACTTGAAACAGGACGATGTAGTTGTCGATTTTGACCGCTGCTATTGCAGCGCCGTAGGATCTGTACACGGTCTTGCCGCTCATGGAAGTGGAGGAATTTTGAACTTCTTTCTTGTACTTTGCCTGCGCTTTCCATAAGAGGGCTGATTGACCGGCGATTTCCATACGACTCCGCTGCATGGGAATCAGGTCCGGCTCAGTGAGGATAGCAAAATCCTTCAGAATCTCCGACTTCTGGCCCGACTTGAAATTGGGAGACACGAGGGAGTCGATGAAAACATGTGCCGAGAGAGACGACGTATCGACAAATACAACCAAGTCCGGAATCTTGGTATAGTCTTTTGCGTCCAGATAGTCAGAAGGAACGCTATAGTTTCTTTGGGTCAGAAGGAGTCGAACATTCTCGCCTTCTTTTCCTACTTTCGCCTTCCAGTTTTCATGAAGCGTCAGTTCGTAACCGTAGACGTTGTCTCGGTACACGTTACCGGTTATCTCGCCCGCCTTCTTACCTTTCCGCCGCGCATCCGCAGTCGGAGCCATTAACAGCAGAATCAGACCTAATAGAAGTAGCTTCTTCATTTGTACTTTACCCCATGCATGTAGTGCCACAACATCGTCGCAACTGTACAGTCTTATACATATATTAGTCAAGGATTTATTCCTATTCTGGTCCATGGAATCAGAACAAACGCTCTCTCAGACCAGAAGCAGATTCCAATTGGGGATCCATTTGTGGGACAACGATCGTAAGGCTATGATATTTATAGTGTTAGGTGAGGATCATCTCTCGAAGCCGATCCGCTGACGGGTCGCCGCACGAACATACTCTATCATCGGAATGAACTGGAAGTCCGTGAGCAGACGATCCAGCTTCTGTTCCAGTGTGTCGGTTGATCCATAGGTGCGGAAGCGCTGCAAGAGTGACAAACCACTAACCGGCGGCGGATCGGGGTCAATTTCCCACGGGTGCATGTAGACCATTACGGGACGTCCTGAACGGTTGACCCGGCGGATCATGTGCTTTGTGTACCAGTACGGCGAATGGCGGAGATACCCACCGCCGCCAATCGGCAGATTTTGTCCCCACCGGCGAATTGTCGATGCCGGCATTTCGTAAAGATATCGGCTTTCACCGAATCTCATTCGATACAGTTCCCTGGGACCGCTGGGCATCCCGTACAAGTCGTGTTTAATGGGAAAGATGGAACTGTCGTATTCGAAACCGAGTTCGGCGAGGATCTCGAAAGCCCATGGTACGCGATCCGACAGCGACCAACTGGGGGCACGATACCCGAAGGGGCGAACGCCGGTAGCTTCCGCTATGGCGTTTATAGCGCGCCGGGTATCGAGGCGGAACTCGTCCGCGGTCATTCGATTGACCATTCTATGGCCGAAACTGTGGCAGGCAATCTCGTGGCCGGCGGCTTCAATTCGGCTCATCAGTGCGGGATGTCTCTCTGCCGACCAACCCACAATGAAGAACGTCGCATGGACATCGTGACGGTCAAGCAGAAGCAGCAAACGCATACAGTTACGCTCGAGCGTCGAAGGCAAAGAATGCCAGTCGTCGAGAGAAAAGCGGTCCGCGAGAGCCTCAACGACAAACCACTCTTCAAGATCGATTGTCAGCAGATTAGGCTGCATGGTTCAGCCGAACGATGCGGGTCAGCGTGTCATCCGTTTCTTGTCCGGCGGCGGGAGCACTTCACCTTTGTCAGAATCTGAACGCGACGCCGACTTCTTATCCTCCCGATCCCGCCGAGAACTGGGTTCTCCGCTCTGACCACTTTGACTGTAGTCGTAGTGGTAGTGTGAGTAGTCGTAGTAATAAGGCAATCTGTTGCGGGCGTTGTTGAGCACGACACCAAGGATATTTGCTCGATTGGATCGCATTATCTCGACTGCTCTGACGGCCACCTCGCGGGCGGTATCGCCCGCCTTAATGACCAGAATTACGCCATCGACCGACTGCGACAGGAGCATGGGATCAGACACCGGCAGCACGGGCGGCGAATCAATGATCAACAAGTCGTAGTAAAACTTCAGTTCGCCAAACAGAGCGTCGATCAAGGCCGTATTGAATAACTCGCTCGGGTGGGCTGTGACTTTGCCTGATGTTATGATATCGAGGTTGTCCAGCGAAGTCTTCCTGACTACATCTTTGTACGACACCCCTTCACTGATAATTTCGACCAGTCCACGCGTACGTTCGAGTTGAAACAGCCGGTGGATAGCTGGTCGGCGAACATCACAATCAACCAGTATAGTTCTTTGACCCTTGTGCGCCGCCGTAATGGCCAGCAGGGATGAGATCGTGGACTTGCCTTCGCCGACTATCGAAGATGTCAGCATTATTGATTTCAATTCAACGGGAGTATCGATCTTTCGGAGATTCTGAAGAAGCCGTCGATACTCGGTTGCCAACGGTGATTCGAGATTAAAACACTCGATAATGGGAACACTCGGGCGCGCCATGTCCGGGATTAGCCTCTTCCTGTTATGGTAGCGACCGTTTCGGAAAGCGCCGCGCGCAAGTTTCGGGCCTGTTGCATCGACTCTTCTACATGCACCATACCGGCATGGGCCTCCAGAATGCGGCCACATTCGTCAATCCCCTGATCCCACAACCGCCCAGCCAGTTCGAAATAACAACGCGCCAGCTCGGTCTGCAGATCAAGGTAGTTGGAGTGATCCGCCAGTTGGGCGCGAAGCGAACGGATCTGTTCGTTGAGCGCCTCACCCGTCCAGGAATCATCCGGCGTCATGATTCGTCGATTGGCTTCGACGAACTCCTGGCGGCGGTGTTCGCGCTGGTTCTCCCTTACGCGCTTTAACAAACTCAACGCCAAGACATAGTCATGATTGCCGAGCGCGTTCAACCCTTCTCGATAATCGCTCTGATTTCCTAATTCAGGATGGATGAGCTGCGCTTTCTTGAAGCATTCCGCCAGGCGTTCCCCCGCCTCGCTACGCTGTTCGGGATCGCCTATTTGGGAGACCTCAAAGGTACGCGCCAGGCCAAGATTGAAATAAGCCTCGCTGTAGTACAAGTTGATGCTGATCGCGGACTCCAGTTCGGCAATGGCCTCTGCTACGGCTCCCGCCGTCAGCAACGCCTCCGCCAAGGTGTTGCGATAGTCGGCGTAGCCCGGTCTCAGCCGAACAGCTTCCGAAGCCGATCGGACGGCTTCCGCAGTTCGCCCGAGCACCAGAGAAGTTTTGGCCAGCAGATGATGGGCTTGATGGTGTTCGGCGTTCAGCCTGGTGATTCCGACCGAAAGATCGGCGGCGTCACGATACAATTTGCGGTAGTACAATGCGGTCGAAAGGCGAAACATCGCATCAACATCGCCCTGCCCGCTGATCTTCTGGCAGGCCTGCAGCAGATCTTCCAACTCCGTCTTCCGGTCGCCGTGCGTTTGTTTCACGAGGGTTAGCAGGTCTCCCTGGGAAAGCTCGTCCGGATAAGGACAGTTGTACGTGTCGGTTCTTACACCGTCAACAAAGATAGTCGTGGCAACTGCTCCCTGGGACACGTCGTTGGTCGTCTGAATCAGATATTCGCGCTCGTTTTCACGAAGCTTACTGCTCAAGCGATACGTTTCCATGTTCATAACCTGCCGTCCTGTCACTCCATGCTGATCAATAACAGTCTGAGAATCCGGAAATGCCCATCGATCATCTAGTTCGAATATTGTCGTAAATAAGATATGCCGTCGATAGCGTCGTCAACAGAGTGGCGATCTGGCCGAGCCGGGAATCGAAAAATCCGGGGCGGCCGGACGGGACGATTACTAGATCCTCCTTCTTCATGATATATCGGGCGGGACGGCCTTGTTGAACATACTTCTCAAGATTAAGTTCGACAGTCTGGGCATAGTTTCCGTCCTTGATGACCAGACGTGCATGCTTCAGATCAGCGTTTTCAACAGGTCCACCAGCCATCGCCAGAGCTTCGAGGACATCAACATTGTCCACCCAACCAATCGCCCCCGGAGTACCAACGGCGCCGATTACGTAAAACATGTTTCTCTTCTCTGTATACACACCAACCTCGCCGCCCAGAACCTGCCCGGGAGCCCGGCCGATCTCAATTGTGTCCTGTCGACGAAGCTTGGGCAACCGATCAAGTCGACCGGTGGCCAGAGCTTCTGCAAGATTGACCACTTCTATCTTTCCGGCCTCGTCACCACCGCGAATAATCGTGACGCGACTTAGATCACCTGACTGTGCAATTCCGCCGGATTCGTTGATCACCGTCCAAAGATCAGGAATCCGCTCGAAGGTTTTCTTCCCCGGCTGGTTGACTTGTCCGATGACGAAGACATGGTTATAGTTGTATTCGATCACCCGCACGGTTGCCTGAGAAACGTTACGATTAAGACGAGAGAGTTCCCGGACGATATCGTTCTGGAGCTGTTCCGTTGTCCGTCCGGCCGCATCGACCTGACCAATCATATCGAGCGCAATCTTGCCGTCGAGGCCAACCTTGACCTGGGTATTCAGGCTCGGATCCTGCCAAAACGTGATATCAAGCAGATCCTCCTGGCCGATGATGTAATCCTGTGCCGTGGCGTTCCATGCCGGGCACAGTATCGTCGCCGCCAGAACCACTATAGCCTTTGTCAGACTTCTTTTTCGGGTCTCCATCCTTGCAGGCCTCCAAGCCACAGCATTATATACTAATCGGCAGCTTTCCGATCCTGATTAGATTCAAGTATAGAGCGGCAGCCATTTGCTGTAAAGCACAAAAAGACATAAACTTGCGTATCCCAAGCGAAAGGAAGTCAGGAAGAAACAAACGAACGATTGCGCCCCGACTCCTTGGCTTTCAGCAGAGCCATATCAGCGGCGTAGATCAGTTGTTCCGCGCTTTCGGCGTTGTCGGGGAAAATGGCTCCCCCTAGTGACACCGTGCAGGTGACTTCCTTTTCGAGCTGACTCAATCGGAACCGCGAACCGGCGATCTTCTGCTTAAGTCGCTGCATAAACCGGGCACAGGTAGCCCGGTCGGATTCGGGCATGATTATGCAGAACTCGTCGCCACCATATCTGGCTACCACATCAATCGACCGTATCGAATCCCCCAGAGTCGCTCCCATCTGCATCAGAACCTGGTCCCCCGCCTGATGGCCGTAGCGATCGTTTATGCTCTTCAGTTCGTCGATATCAAAAATGATCAAGGCCAGAGTGCGGCTGTAACGTCGGGCGCGGTCGATCTCCTCATCGAGGCGGCGCAAGAAATAACGCTGGTTGACCAGCCCGGTAAGATTGTCGGTGTAAGAGAGGCTCTCGACCTCTTCAAACGACTCGGCGTTAGCCATCAATTCGGCAGCGCCCAGGCGGTGTCGCGTCAGTTGGGTCAGAATTTCGACCGGCGGACGCTTGTCACCCCAGGCGAACAACCCGGCGCGACGATCAGTCAACCGGAACGGGAAAAGATAGTGCAAACCAGCCTGAAGCAGTTTGTCGCCGAACTCGGACACGCCCTGGTCGGTCCCACCGACTTGAGCAGTTTCGATTATGCCATCCGATTTCAAACGCGAGAGGAGGTGATCAAGCACGTCGCGAGTCGGCGGTTGAATCTGCAACTTAGCGCCATCCCCCAGGAGCCGCACTGGTTCATCAGATGCTGTGTTGATATAAAGCATCGTGCAGCGTTCAAGGTCGAGGTCTTTCTTTACTTCATCGACAATCTTCCCCACTAACGTTTCCGAATCACGGTGCCGGACCAACTTAAGCAGTCCCATCGACGTGGCCAGCGTTTCCGTGCTCTGTTTCCTGCGCGCCAACGCGGATTGTACCTGCTCCTGCAAGCGCCAGTATTTCTGTTCCTGCCACTTGACGTGATAAGTAGCAGAGAGCGTGTGGGCCATTGAAGCTATGATCAAACGAAACGCCGGAGACCTGGTGGCATCATTGCCGGCCAGGAAGTAGAGGCCGTAGACCTGGTCGCGCCAGAGGATCGGAAAATATAAATCACAGCCGCACTGGCGCAGTGATTCCAGCGCTTTCCTCGGAAGTACGTCACTCAACTGGTCAATCGAGTCAGGAAGGACACGCATTCGAAGCACCTCGACCAGCCCTCCGGTGTAGCGCACTTGTAGAGCGCGACGGTTGCAGTCGGTCAGACCGTGATAGTAGCTCAGTTCCAACAGGCGACCATGGCGGCGAAGAAATATGATCTTTTCGCATCCGAACTGATCCCGCAGCATTTTTGAGACATGTGCGGCGGCTGTTTGTATGTCGCCCTCAACAATCGAGGCTTTAATGAGTTTCTCGAATGGTTCAATATCGGTCGGGCTCAGATTCACGAGGGAGCGTCTCTCGCGGCGCACGCGCACTACAAGCAGATACGCCAGCAGAGCGACAAGAACTGCGAGAATTATGATCAGTGCGGTCAGCATCTCGACCGAACCTACTAATAGGCCGTATTCTATTGTATTATAACAGATTACCGCTGTTTGTCAACAGAAACTCTTTCAGGCGCGGCCCCAAGCATAGCGAAAACGCGATCGTTGCAGCAGCAGTCCGCGCCGCCTGAGGATGCCGAAAACCCGACACCACCCCACCCTCGCTCCCGAGGCCTGATGCTCGAACTCACATCTGATCTCCGAAATCGTGACAAAGGGGTCGTTTTTCAGCATCCGGAGAACAAACAACTCCGGGTCGGGTTCGGTAGCCGACATGTTAAGGGGTTGATCGGACAAGGCGCGTACCGGATGCGCCTGCAACGCGATCTCGCTAACCGTTTGGATCCCTGTCCCGTTTACTTTTTTTTTTGAAGACTGCTCGGAAGACCCGGTAAACCTGGCCACAGCGCTCTCTACCGAGGAGTGAGCCTCCAGAACTTTGTCAAACTCCAGCAGCTCAAAGATCTCGCGCACGTCCGGCACCATGTTAGCGAGCTTCACGTCACCGTTATTGTCTCTAACGTCCTTGATGTGCGAGATAAATATCCCCCAGCCAGCTGATGAAATATAGTCCACTCCGGCCAGGTCGACGACAAGGCGATAGCGCCCCCGCCGCAGGAGCGAGTCAAACACCTGTTCCAATTCCGACGCCGTCAGAGTATCAATTACACCGTCTACCCGTATCTCGGACACGTCACGTCCGTGACCGCCTTCTGACAGTGATATTCTGATATTATCCATAATCCGGCCGACTCCATTCAGTCCTGGGACCAAATAAATGGGCGAACAGAAGACATCAACAAAAAAACATCACTCTAAGATTGCTGCTGTGGCCCGCTATCAATCGTATGTTGTTCGATTGACTCGGCCCCAGTAACCGTTTCGACCTCGGAATTCGTCGCCGAAAATCGGGTTCGGACCAAAACGAAAGTGATGTCATCACGTTGCTGGGCATAGCCCGAGAAGGAGTCAATCTCTTCGACCAGACTACTGGCCAGGGAGCTAACGTTCTGCGCGGAGCCGCTGCTCCACCGCTCGTGCAGGAAAGATTCGAGCCTCTCCACACCATACTGCTGCCCCTCGCGGCTGACTGCCTCGGTGATCCCGTCCGAGTAGAAAATAAAAGCGTCGCCGTCTTCAAGCTGCAACTGGAGCTCCTCGACCGCGTCGGCAAATTGACTTTCCGTAGACATCGGCACACCCAGGGGCATACCGGACGGATTGAAGTGAGAAGTGTGCCGCGTTGAGCCGCGGAACAATATCAGCGGATTGTGCCCGGCTGATACCAGCTTGAGACAGTGGTCCCGACCATCGTAAATCCCCATCAAGACTGTAATGAACATTCCCTTGGGGATGTTCTCCGTCAGGTAGTCATTCACCTTCACCAGAACATCTTTGGCGGAAACAGCGTTCGCCGCATAGACTTTGATCACGGTGCGGAGCATCGACATCACTAGCGAGGCCGGGACCCCCTTGCCGGACACATCGGCAACAATGAAGCAGCAACGGTCCTCGTTAATTTTGAATACGTCATAGAGATCACCGCCGATTACCGACGCCGCCCGGTAAAACGCATCGATCTCAAGGCCCGGCAATTCAGGTAAATGGCGAGGCAGGAGCGTTTTCTGTATCTGGGAGGCTACTTCGATCTCCTTGGCCATTCTTTCGCGTTCGACCAAACTCTCGCGGTCGTGTTTGAGGCGAGTCATCATTTCGTTCAGAGCGCTGGAGATTTCGAAGAACTCGGCGGCTCCCTCGAGAGGAAGTTCGCTCTCAAAATCGCCGCGCGAGAACCGTCTTACGCGACGCGTGATGTTCACTATCGGACGCACAAAGTAGTTGGACAGAAGGTAAATGCCGATCACTCCCACCAGCAGCAGCACCCCGGTAACGAACAGAATCGTGCGACGCGATTCTCGCAGTCGTTCGTTAACAGGAGCGGATGAATAGGTCAGATACACCGTGCCGAGCCGCTGCTCGCCTGAAGTAATAGGTAAAGCCAGGAAATTGATTTCCTGCTTCCCCGTTACGCTGCGTTCCGGGGAAGCGTGGTCGCCCGGGGTAACTGATAAAGGCGGTTCGTACGGCTTGCGAATATTCCGGATATCGTCGGAGTGCGCCAGAATAATTCCGGACGGATCAGTAAGCACGACTCGCTGAAGAAAATCGTTTGACCTCTGGTAGCTGACAACGAGTTCATCGAACTCGACATCACTGCGATGGTTGATTATGTACAGGGCCGACTGCTGGGCAACAGTCTCACCGAGCGCATGTACTATGCCGTCAAGGTGGCGGTAGATTTCTTCGGTGGTTCTCCGCTGCACGAAATAGAAGGCTCCCGAAAGGATTAAGAGGACGATCAGAAAAGTCCACAGCGAGAACTTTACTCTCAGCGAAAGCATGCGGCGGAACAGCGGAGGGGTGGTATCGATGTCTTCGCGACTGAGGCGCCGCGTCATGCGCAGCTCATTCTGTCCCGACCAGGACACATACTCCACAGAATCCATGATTTTCTGAATCATGTAGAAACCGAGTCCCCCACGACGTCCTGATTCAATCAACCTGTCCAGATCCAGTTTGCCTCTGCCCTCCGGTCGGAATGATCGACCGTAGTCAATAATGGAAAATGTCACCTGGCGGGAGTAGATCGTTATCCTGAGGCGAACGGCTCCCTTTTCATACAGGTAGGCGTGGCGAATGACATTAGTCGCACCCTCCTCAATAGCAAGCAACACCGCCGAAACGTCTTTTCGCTTCATTCCTGCGGACGCGCAAGCCTCGCGGACCAGGCGCTGGATGCCGTCGAGATATTTTTCCTCAGCCGGAAACTCGGCGTTGATTTCCTTTATCGGGCGGCGAAACATCGGTGGTCATTATCCCCCCAAGGAGGCACAAACACCACTAAAAAAGCGAATCTCAGTGGCCGTTCCCCTGAGTGCCGAGACGGAGACGGGCTTGTTTGATGTTGTCCAGAGTGTTTGCATTATTGGGGTACGCCTGAAGCACTTTCTCCCACGCCTCGATAGCTTTCTGGTACTCCTTGTTTCGCATGAAGCGCAACCCTTCGAGGTAAAGCTCCCAGGATTCCCGGTCCCGCTGAAGGTCCTCAAGCGTGGCGGCCGGTCGAACTGCCTGGCGCTCCTGGATGCGCCGGAGGTAATCCTGGGCAACTGATTCATTGGGGTTGACATCCAGTATGGCGCGAAAACGAGTCGCGGCCTCGGCCAGTTTTCCCCTGTCGAAAAGCTCGACCGCGAGACGGATTTTCTGCGGCAGGTCCAAAGCCGCCAGCATCTGTAATTTGGCCTGCTGGGAGGTCGAATCCTCCGGATCAAGCTCCAGAACGCGATTATAGGCTTCGACTGCTTCGGACCACTGGCTTGCTTGAGCCGCCTGCTGGGCACGCTCAAGACTTGCCGCCAGTTCGGCGTTTCGTGCAACTACGATCTGATCCCGCAACTGGTTGGCCGAGATGTTGCCCGGATCGATCTCGAAAATCAAGCCAAGGAAGTCAAGCGCGCCTCGGTACATTCTCTGAGCCAGCATTTGCTCGGCCTGAGTAATGAAGGTGTGTAGCGTCTGGCTGAGACTCTCGCGCGCCACACGAAGAGCCTCTTCCTGTTCCTTTTGTACCCGGCGCGATTCCTCTATGGCAGCCAGCGTTCCGATGATCTCTTCATTGTTCGGCCGCATCTCAAGCGCCTGCTGGAAGTATACCCTGGCCGAATCAAGTTGGAAGCGACGGAAATGTCGATCAGCGGTCGCCATAAGAACGCTGAATCGCTTTTCTTCTTCTGTCGGTTCCGGCGGCAGTTTGGCCAATTCGCGGAGACGGATCCGCTCGGCCGTTGATGCCCCCAGAAGGAATGAAACCGATATATGGTGCATACCATCAACGTAGTCGACTATCTTATAGGCGTAGTCAATATTCATACGGCGGGACTTGATACCGGCGCCAAACGCCAGATTATCGCGGTCATAACCCCCGCGGAGTGAAAGAACGTCGCCAAAAACTGCCTCAGCTCCCGCGCGTACCTTGATTTCACGATCCCTGTGTTTTTCGGCGTCGAATGCGAGCGACAGCCGTATCTGGCTGGACAAGGCGAGGTTCCGCCACGAAAGACCGGCGATCAGCGCCATCGGAATCGTCTCGCCCTTTTCTAACAGTGTAAGTTCGTGCTGAAGAATCTCGCGAGCGTTCACTCCCCAATACAGTCCATGGTGCAATCTGACTGACAACCCCACGTCCATGCTGATCCCGAAATCGGAGCGGTTTTCCAACGTTTGGTTAAGAACTTTAAGAGCCACGCCCGCTGCCAATGGCTCGCCCAGATTGCGTCCGTAAGCCAACACCATTTGAGTGTAAGCGTAGTCGAATCGCCCACGATCGGCGAAATCGATCCGCCTGATAATGTCACCCGTACCGATTCGCATGACACCGCCCCCAAGTCCGTGATTCTCAGTGATCGGATACACCCAGGACGCAAAGTCGTAGGTGCTGCCCTCGAAGAGAATCGAATGCATAAAGGAGACTTCCTGGTATTCAAGCGATGCCAGGCCGGCAGGATTGTAGTGAATCGAGGTGGCATCGGCGGCCAGTGAAGTGAACCCGCCGCCCATACCGAGCGCGCGCGCTCCTACTCCTAAAGATACGAACGGTGTCTCGTGACCGGCGTCACTGGCCACGAGGCCGGTCGAGCATAAAAAGATTGCCACAAGCGCGCGCATGACGGTGACCCGTGTAATCATCTCATCACCGCCAGCTTAAGGGTTGCCTGTTCCCGTCCCGAGCCGACACTGACTACGACCACGTAGACACCATTGGCTACGAACGAATCGTCACTCGATCGACCATCCCAAAACACCGTATTCTCTCCCGCCCTGGCGCCGCTTTCGCCGGACGGGAACTCGATCCGATAGGCCTCCTCCCCCGTCAGGGTAAAGACAATGAACGTCACGTTGTCAGCTTGAGGAAGGTAGTACATGAACTCGGCTTGTTCATGGCCGGGGTCCCACGGGTTGTTTCGCACGGCAAACGAGCCGGTCAGGGTATGTTCGACAAGAGTGAAGACTTCATCGACAACCACACCGGTGCCGGCGCTTGTCGCGACCTCCACAGCCTGTCCCTGGAGTGGCCCAGATGCAAATTCTGCCGCGATATCGGTGGTCTCCACGTGCAGAGTGAACTCGGTGCCGTTGCGAGCGAGAATCAGCGTGCGGAAAGCCAGTTCTACCGTGTCACCGGCCGGGACGACATAGTCCTGAAACTGGAAGGTCAGACGATTCTCCCCGGCGGTAGCGGTGGCAACCCGCAGTCCTTCGTCATACAGACCAGTCGACCCAACTTCGATCACTGAACGCACCTGCAGAGGCACGCGGTCAATCCCAAGAACATCCATCCCAAATGACAAGAGTCGTACGTTGGATACCGATGATTTCCCGGGATTGAAAATCTTGAAAGCCAGCAGGTCTCGCGGCTCGTCAGGGAGCACGATGTTAGACGTTACATAAGATGTTTCAACATGCAGTCTAACATCAAGTGAGGTCACTGCCAGCACTACCTGGAAGGCGGTATCACCGAAAACGGCGGGAAGACCGGTATTCACATCTGCCGGGCTCTGGATCAAATCAATGTTAATCTGAACGGCGGTATCAAACGGCGGCGCCACCAGGGAAAATCCCCGTACCGTCCCTACCGATACGAGTTCCTCGACTATGGTTGCCCCGTCGGGGAAACCCAGATCAAGTCCATTGGTGTTGATCCTGAAGAGTCCACTAGTAGCCTGTGCTTCACCGGTGTTAACCAGGCCGAGCAATATGTCGAAACCCTCTCCCACGTTGAGGTATCCCTCGTCGACCCCACGCACAATGACTGACACCGAAATCTCGGCCTGACGCTGCACTGTAACCAGCGCGATATTATCAATCGGCGGGAGACGGTTAACACCCGGGGTGGCGATATCAACATGGAAAATCTCCGCAGGATTGGGTGCGTCGGCTGCCACCACGTCAAAGGTCACTTCGACGGTGCTATCACCTTCAATGCTGGTAACCGTCTTGATAGAATCAAACTCCGAGGAGCCGTCAGTGACCAGTTGCAGGTCAAAAGATGTCATAGGGGTCGGGGAGAGATTCGCCACCTTGCACTTAACATGGAACGGCTGACCAGCATTCACAATGGGTGCGTTGTGCGCGTCCACGTACGTTTCAACGATTTGTATGAGCGGCAAGGCCTCGACACTTATGGTCTCTCCGGCAAAATCAGTCGTGAAGGTTAGATAATTGGCAGCCCCCGGATGATAGTAGGTCGCAGTAGCTGTGGGACTAAGCGAGAGTCCAAGCAACTCCAGGGGAATGAAAACTCGTTTGGATGTGATATGATTCACACCCGGATTGAGTGTTAGACCGGTCGCGGGAAAAGAGGTCTCCAAAGAGGCGCCCGCACCGCTGAGTCTGAGAAAAGACTCCCCGGGCAAGATTGACACTGGTCGATTGCCGTCCAACGTCAGGTCAAACTGGAAGCTCCATTCCTGGCCTGAAGTAACTGCTGTGGGTCTCAAGGTGCCGGTCTGGTAGGTGAGGACCGGTTTAGGTATCACAACAAAGTCCCCCACATAAACCGCTACGGGTCGCAGGACAAGTCCACCCATGAACAATGCGAAGGATGCCTGCGATTGATAGACTCCCGGCGAGACTGACTCTGGCAACTGCGCGGCGATGTCTCTGTAAGTGAGCGTGTCATCGGCGAAGCCGGCAGGTACGACAGCGCCGCTAAACGCAACCGCTACCGAAGAGTCGGTCTCGGTCAGCAACTCAAACTGATACCGCGTACTGTCCCATGGCGTCGACACACTTCCGGTAGCTACTCGGAAGGCGAGAGCGAACGGAACAACGGCGTAGACCGAATCCGGTTCGACCGAGGAGGAAACGAAGCGCAAACCCTGGGCCGCGGATACAAGCACGGGAATCAGGAGACTATCCGTCACCGTCACGGTCTGGCCTTCTGATAGATATGCGCTCTGCAGGACCAGACAGAGAGTATCGGTACCCGCGAGAAGTCCGGTCGTGGGCAAATCGATGGTCAAGCTACTGATCTCGGAATTGGCTGAGGGTGTGAAGGATACTTCCGTGGAGTTGCCACTCGAAAAGAAAGAAACTCGGAGATTCGGATCTGTCGTAGCAATCTGATCTCCTCGGTTAGTCACTTGCACTGTTGCCGATGTAGCCGTGTTGGAATACACCTGAGAGATCGTGTCCGGCAAGAGACCGACAACTCCATCAATATCATATCCACTGAACGAGACCAGGACCGACGTTGATTGTACCGAGGAAGTTGAAGCCAGCATCGCAAGATTGCCCGTTGCGCCGAAATAGCGAACCTGAGCGGACTGGAGATCTACCACTCCGCCCGAGAAAAGCGCCTGATTGTTGATTGTATCCGGGATGAGAATTCCTGAAGCACAAGAAAGGATAATCGGATTGGCGACCAGATCGTAGTCGGTCAACAGCACACCGTTTTCGTCGAGCAATAACAAGGCAGCCGGACCAGTCAGCGACTGCCCGACAGTTTGATGAGGATTGAGATTCAGAATAATTTGATCGAGCGCAGCAGGAGCGGACTCAGAAGTTGCGGTGGCCACACAGACAAACAACACCCCAAAGAGACATGATCGTATCTTCATGCTATATTCACGCATCACCGGGGCCGCAGACGTCTCTATCTAGTTGTTTGTTGTGCGATCGTGCGCTACCGAACCAAAGCAAAGGGCATGCCCTCAACCTGTTGCCGTACAATTCAGTATGGGACAAATCCGCCGGTTCTGTCGTTATTGTTGCGTCATTTCTAAGCAACCAGCAGAGAACAGCTTATTGCGATCTATTCGACTTGATTATTAACTAACATGGATTCTGCTGAGTGCGTAGGAAATGTATAACCTGTTGCCCTACTCAATGTTATGCAAGTCTGTGCAAAAATTGCGCAACGTCACGTATACGCAATATGCGTCACTTAAAAACCGGAGAGGCACTCTGCGGCCATGACAGTATTTGACATCAACATTGCGATGGTCATCGGTCCCACCCCGCCCGGGACTGGTGTGATGAAAGAAGCTCGGTTCGCGACTTCAGCAAAAGCCACGTCGCCTACCAGACGGTATCCCTTCTCACTGGTAGAGTCGTCGACCCGATTGACTCCAACGTCGATAACAACTGCTCCCTCTCGTACCATGTCGCCTTTTATCATCTCAGGGCTGCCGATAGCGGCAATAAGGATGTCAGCACGACGGGTGACCGACGGCAGGTCTTTGGTGCGAGAGTGTGCGACCGTGACAGTGGCATCGGCCCATCTGGCCTTCTGCATGAGAAGCGCCGCGAGCGGTTTGCCGACAATGTTGGATCGTCCGACAATCACAACCTCCTTGCCGGAAGGGTCAATCTTGTAGTACTCAAGCAGCTTGATTACACCATAGGAGGTGCATGAGATCATATGCGGGCGGTTCATGAGCAGAAGCCCGACGTTGTGCGGGTGGAACCCATCGACATCCTTCTCCGGTCGCATGGCCAGAGTAATAGCAAGCTCGTCGATATGCTTGGGAAGGGGCGACTGCACCAGGATGCCGTGAATCTTGTCGTTGTCGTTGAGAGACCTAACAATATCCAGCAGTTCATTTTGAGAAATGGTGGCGGGGCGAGTGATAACCTCGGAGTAAAGACCGAGCTTCTTGCACGTTCTGGCTTTGGCGTTAACATAAACCTTCGACGCCGGATCGTCACCCACTAGTACGGCCGCAAGACCGGGTGTGATACCTTGATTTCTGAGGATTTCGGCACGGTGAGTGGTTTCTTGCTGCACATGTTCAGCAACAAGTCTTCCGTCAATCAATGTTGCAGTCATTCAGTCATCATCCTGTTCGTCGCTGTAATCATGTCCCTTGCCCTGGGAAGCGGAAAGATCGAAGTTTCGCGAGTAGCGCTCGATTGCGAGAGCGCGTCCGGTTTCGGCGTCGATCCTGATTAGTACCCCCTGCATCCTGACGTCATCCGTCGCGGTCGTGAATCTCTTGGGCGTTCCGGTCAGGAACCGTCCCAGCGACGGCACCTTCTCCATACCGATAATGGAGTCGTGCGGACCGGTCATGCCGGCATCGGTAATGTAGGCCGTTCCCTCAGCAGTGATCTTCTCATCCGCCGTCTGAACGTGAGTGTGTGTGCCGATTATCGCGGATACTTTACCGTCAAGGTAGTAGAGCAGCGCCTGTTTTTCCGAGGTCGCCTCAGCGTGAAAATCCACCAGGATTATCGGGGTGTGTTCCCTGATCTTCTCAATCTCCCGGTCCGCCGTACGAAACGGACAATCGATATTGGCCATAAAGACCCGGCCCATCAGATTGATCAGCCCCACCCGGTAGAGACCGACCGAGTCTACAAACGAGCCATGTCCCCGGGCCGGATCGGGGTAGTTCGCCGGTCTGAGCAGGCGTGGGGAATCGTCGAGATACTCGAGCACCTGAACTCGATCCCAAATGTGATTGCCGGAGGTCTGGACGTTGATGCCGTAGGTGAACATTTTACGCGACATCTCCGGTGTGATGCCAAAGCCACCGGCGGCGTTTTCGATGTTGGCCACGACATAGTCAGCGGCGAACTCTTCTTTGAGTGGTTTGACCAGGTGGGCGGCCGCCTGTCGCCCCGGACGACCGCATACGTCAGCGACAAACAGCACGGTGAAACTGGACATTCAGGTTCTTTCTAAGGCGGATCGGCAAAGGTCACGTGCAGTCTCCGCCTGATTCCGTTAAGCGCTCACAGGCGCCGTTTTGCTCAGGGTAGCACAACCCGCTGAGATTATCAACCGCCAAGCTACTTGGCGTATTCGGTAGCTCGCATTTCCCGGATGACCGTTACTTTGATCTGCCCCGGGTACTGCATCTCACTTTCAATCCTGGTCGCTATATCGCTGGCGAGGATCGTCGCCGCCAGGTCATCCAGCTTGTCCTGCTCGACAATCACGCGAACCTCACGCCCGGCCTGAATGGCGTAGGCCTTCGAGACGCCCTTGAAGCTGTCAGCCAGTTCTTCAAGCTGAGTCAAACGCTTGATATATGCTTCCAGTGGCTCGCGACGCGCGCCCGGGCGCGCACCGGAAATGGCGTCGGCCGTCTGCACGAGAATCGGATACGGGCTCGTCATGGGCACGTCGCCGTGATGCGCCTGGGCCGCGTTCACCACGTACTCGTGCTCCTTGTATCTGGCCAGAAAATCGGCCCCGATCTGTGTGTGAGTGCCTTCCGTGACCCGGTCAACCGCTTTGCCGATGTCATGCATTAATCCGCACCTCTTGGCCAGGACGTCGTCAAGTTCAAGCTGGGACGCCATCAGACCGCACAGCATGGCGACTTCCTTGGAGTGCGCCAAAACGTTCTGACCATAAGATGTACGGAAATTAAGTTTGCCAAGCATCTTGACCAGGTCAGGATGCGCACCGTGAATACCCAACTCAAAACAAGCCTGTTCACCGGACTCGCGGACGATTACTTCCATCTCGGCCTTGGATTTTTCAACCACCTCTTCGATTCTCGTGGGGTGGATGCGACCGTCGCTGACCAGTTTGTCCAGCGCCATGCGGGCGATTTCGCGCCGGACCGGGTCATAGCCGGACAGAATGACCGCCTCGGGAGTATCGTCGACAATAACATCAACGCCGGTGGCCGTCTCAAATGCCCGGATGTTGCGCCCTTCGCGTCCTATAATGCGACCTTTCATCTCATCGCCGGGAAGCGAAACCACCGACACCGTAGTCTCAACCGTGTGATCTGCCGCGCAACGATAGATCGATTGCAGAATTACTTCTTTGGCCTCTTTCTCGGCATCGCGTTCGGCTTTCTCCCGTATCTCTTTTATGTGCGCGGCGGCTTCGACTTTTGCCTGGCTGGTCATGTTGTCGATCAACTGCTGCTTGGCTTCTTCGGGAGTCATCTGTGCGATCCGCTGAAGCTGCTCGTTTTGTTTGCGCAGGACCTTCTGCAGTTCATCCTCTGCCAGCTCGATACCCTTTTCGCGGGTTTGCATGGACTTAGTGCGATTCTCCAGTTCCCGCTCTTTCCCGTCGATGACATCTATCTTCTTGTGGAGAGCTACCCGCTGCTCCTCTAACTGCTTCTCGATCTTCTCATATTCGCGCCTCTTTTCGCCGGCCTCTTTGTCGAGCGCCCCTTTCTCTTTGAGGGTCAGTTCGCGAATTTCGAGTCCGGCCTCCTTTCGGCGGATATCCGCTTCCTTCTTGGCCTCACTCAGAAGGCGCTCTGCCTGAGCCTCGACTTTGATGAGGCTCTTGGCGCCGATTCGGCGTGACATCACCCACGCGGCTCCAAAACCAACCCCCAGCGAGAGAACCGCTACAAGTATGATGATCAGAAAGTTCATAGTCTCCTCCCACCCGACCTCAGAGCCGGGTGAATACATCTATGTTCAACTGCCACCGAGGGGAGGATAAAGACAGACTACTCTGATCGAGATCGGCAGAGTTAGATTGTCGTGTCAGTTGCCGTCAAGGGCCTTGTCCAACTGGTACAGAAGGCCGTCCAGCTTGCTGACCTGAACTCCGGCCTTGTCGACCTGGCCGGACTGCTCAAGCAGTTCAGAAGCCAGAGACAAGGCCGTGAGTATGGCGATCTTGTCACGCGCTTGAGTGCGGCTTTGCCGCGCAATCTCCTGCATGCGCGTATCAACAAGATCGGCAACTCGGGAGATATAGGCAGGATCAGCTGCCCCAACAATAGGGTACTCTTCTCCTAATATTCGAACGACAACTTTGTTCTCAGTAGTCAAAACTGACACAACTCCGATCCGACAAAGTCGGCCTTTTTATCCTATCCCTCTACGCTATAGAACCTTATACACTCCGCCAAAAGGAGTGTCAAGCAAAACTTCTAAAGTCCAATTTTCTCCAATTCTTCGATGCGGCCGATCAGCAAGACAAGTTTCGACTTGACCGCTTCAGCCTGGTCGTTGTGTTGCACTTGAAAACGGTCGAATTCCTGACGTAGGCGGCTTAAGTCGTCCTTCAGCGACTTGTTCTCCGTCTTCAAAGTGCCATTTTCCTGCTTCAGGGAATCCAGTTTCTGAAGAACCTGGCTCACCCGTTCTTCCAGCATTTGCATCTTCTCTGACATAACTACCTATCCCTGATTTCGGCATTGAAGTTCTGTATCAACCTGGATACGATTTGTTGCTGCAATTCATCGATTTCTTCACTGGACAGACTGCGATCCGGCGCTCTGAATACGACGGCTATCGCAATCGACTTGCGCCCCTGGCCAATCTGGTCACCGGTGTAGACATCAAACACTTCAATCGTTTCCGCCAGCACACCGGCCTGCGAGCGAATAGTTGACACCAGTTCTTCGGCGCGGGTGGACACATCGACAACTATCGCCAGATCACGTGTTGCGGCAGGAAACACCGGCAAAGGGACGAACTCAGTTAACCTGTGGGCGGCCTCGAAAAGCGGCTCCAACCGGACCTGAAGAACATAGACGGACTGCTTGATGTCACATTTCCTCGCCGGTTCCGGCTTTATCTGACCAACCGAACCGATCACAACGCCGTTGATACAAAGCGAGAAGCTCTGGCCGGGTTCGAGATACGGTCGGTCGCAGGGACTGAAAGTAAACGGCGACCAGTGGAAATGCCGCGCCAACTGCTGCAGACCGCCGGTAAGATCATAAAACCCGAGCGGGCGTGGTTTGTCACACCAGTTCCCTGAAGTGTTGCCGGTAACCGCCAGCAACAGGTTATCCTCTTCCCGCCAGTTGTCTGACTTATCAGGCGGCGGGTAGGTTTTGCCGATCTCGAACAGTCGCAGGTCTGTGTTGCGATGGGCGACGTTGTGTGCAACTACTGTGAGAGCGGTCGACACCAGATCGTTGCGCATGATGTCGAGGTCTTCGGAAACTGGATTGAGAATCCGCAGTTGCGGCAAGTCGGGATTCAGCGCCTGGGCCAGCCGGCTGTCGGCCAGACCGTGACCGAGGATCTCGTCGAACCCGGCGCCGGTGAGAACAGTCCTGATCTCATTCCAAAACTCTTCGGTCCGGTTCTTCGCCGCGCACAGCGGCCCGCGATTCTCCGAAGCATCGGGGATAGCGTCATAACCCTCAATGCGGGCGATTTCTTCGATAAGGTCGATTTCGCGGGTTATATCGCCTCGGAAAGTCGGAACGGTAACTTTCATGGCAGGATCCGAATCGTCGACTAAAAACTCCAAACGTTTGAGAATCTCGGTCATCCTCCCAGCCGAAATCCGTGTGCCCAGAATATCGTTGCAGCGTTGGGGCCGAAGTTCGATCACTTTGGGTGTGATGGAGTGCGGATAGAAATCCAGCATTCCGTCCAAGACTTCCCCACCGCACAGTTCCTGGAACAAGAAAGCGGCGCGCGCCGAAGCTACGGGTAGGTTGTTCGGGTCGATCCCTTTTTCAAAACGACTGGAGGCCTCGGAAACAAAGCCCAGTCTCTTGCGACCGGCGCGAATCACTCTCGGACTGAAGAAGGCCACTTCAAGCAGGATATTGCGAGTGTCGTCTTTGACTTCGGCGTCGAAGCCACCCATTACTCCGGCGGCAGCCTTTGCCTCATGACCGTTAGTTATCAACAGGACTTCCGGAGTCAGCGTATGTTCCTTGCCATCGAGAGTGACAAGACGTTCTCCCGAGCGAGCACGCCGCACCACCACCTGCTTCGAGCCGAAGCGGTTGAGATCAAAGGCATGGATAGGGTTGCCGGTTTCAAGCATGACGAGATTGGTGATATCGACCACATTGGAAATCGGGCGCATGCCGGATGCCAACAGACGTTTCTGCACCCACCAGGGCGAAGGTCCGATCTTCAGATTGCGAATGATACGAGCCGTGAACCGCGGACAGGCATCAAGGTCTTCAGAAGTAACACTGAGAACATCGGACGCTTTCACGGCACTCGGCTTGAGATCGTAAGTTGGGTACTTGACGCGTACGCCCGCCAGCGCGGCCAGATCGCGAGCGATTCCGATTGCCGACATAGCATCGCCCCGGTTGGGGGTCAACTCAATATCGAGAATATAGTCGTGGTAATCAAGATAGTCAGCGAGCGGTACTCCCAGAGGAGCGGCCTTATCCAGCACCATGATCCCGGAGTGATCGTCCGAGAAACCCAGCTCTCTTTCGGAACAGATCATGCCACACGATTCCACGCCGCGAATTTTGACGCGCTTGATCTCTATGTCACCGGCGAGTCGTGCACCCAGCAGAGCTACCGGCACTCTCTGACCCGTAGCAACATTGGGAGCGCCGCACACAAGATCATGCGTGGCATTGCCGACATTGACCGCAGCCAGTCTGATCTTGTCGGCCCCTTTGATCGGTTTGAGATCGACAACTTCTCCGACCACTACGTTGCCGAGAAACCGGTCCGTCGCCACCACGTCCTCGCAGCAGAGGCCGCAAAGAGTAAGCCTGTGGGCTACTTCATGGGCCGGCCAGTCGACGCCGGTTAATTCCACGAGCCACTGATACGAGACTTTCATGGTTAAAGGAACTGCCTCAGGAAACGGATGTTGTTGTTAACAAAGAGTCTGACGTCGTTAATTTTGTACTTGAGCATGGCCACTCGCTCGACGCCGATTCCGAACGCGTAGCCGGTGTATTTCTCCGAGTCGTGTCCGGCCATTTCGAGCACCGCCGGATGAATCATGCCGCAGCCGAGTATCTCCAGCAACCCCTGGTGTTTGCACAACTGACACCCTTTGCCGCCACACAGGAAACAGGAAACGTCCACTTCCGCCGAAGGCTCCGTAAAGGGGAAGAACGACGGCCGGAATCTCAGTTTCAGATTCTCGCCAAAAAAAGCCCCGCAGAAAGCAACAATCACGCCTTTCAGATCGGACATGGTCACGTGCTCGTCGACCAGGAAGCCATCGACCTGATGGAACGATACATGGGAGCGCGTAGAAGTAGCCTCATTGCGGAAAGTGCGCCCGGGGGAAATAATTTTCATGGGCGGTTTCCTGAGGCCCAACTCCCGTGACTGCACCGGGGTGGTATGAGTACGAAGCAACCGGCCGCCGTCGACAAAGAACGTATCCTGCATGTCGCGAGCCGGGTGATCGGGCGGGAAGTTGAGCGATTCGAAGTTGAAATAATCGGTTTCAACATGCGGCCCGTGTGCGATCTGGAAACCCATCCCGTAGAAAGTCTCGCACATTTCGCGCATGACCTGATTTACGACGTGGATGGACCCGACCGGCTGAGCGGTTCCGGGCAAAGTCGGGTCGAATACGCTGTGTGGTCCGCTAGTCTGAAAACGCCCGGAGGCAGATTCAAGCTCTGCTTCCAATCGGGCGCGCGCCTGATTGGCTCTGGCTCCAAGCTGTTTGCGTTCGTCCTCGGGGAGGGCGCCCAACTGGCGAAGCACGGTCGCAAGCTGACCCTTCCGCCCCAAATAGCGGAATTGAAGCTCTTTAACTGATTCGAGCGAATCGGCCTGGCCAATTCGCTCGAGAGCTTCGGATTCGATTCGAGTTACTTCGTCCAGCAGCGACATAGTCGGCTATAGACTCAGTGACCGGCGGCCATCTTAGCTATGCTCTCAAACGTGGCCATGTCGCGAGCAGCGATATCGGCCAGAGCCTTGCGGTTGAGATTAACTCCCGCCTTCTTCAGTCCGTTCATCAGACAAGAGTAGTTGGTTCCACACAGCTTGGCGCCCGCCGAAATGCGCGTGATCCAAAGGACACGGAACTCCCGTTTCTTCGCGCGACGATCCCGATAGGCATAGGTCATACCCTTATGGACCGTCTCGATAGCGGTGCGATAAAGTTTGCTCCGGCCGCTGTAGAAACCCTTGGCCTTCTGCAGGACTTTCTTATGTCTTCGCTTGGCAGCGACATTGTTCTTAGCGCGTGACATTTGTCATATCTCCTATTGACCGGTGGTTTAGCCTGCGCTCAGTACGGCAGAGCGCGATTCATGCGACCCATATCGGCATGCGAAACCAATCCGGCCTTGCGTAGTTTGCGTTTACGTTTGGTACTCTTCTTGGTCAGGATGTGATCCTTGAAATTGTGGTGACGTTTGACCTTGCCGGTACTGGTGCGTTTGAACCGCTTGGCCGCGCCACGCTTGCTTTTCATCTTAGGCATGGTTGTCCTCGTTTATGTCAATTCTCTATTTTCTCGGTGTCAGCATCTACTTCTAAGTCGCCTTCAACGTGCACTTCCGATTCTTCGTCAACCTCGTGCTCCTTGTCGCCGGCCTTTGCCGCCCGCGCCGCTTGAGCCTGCTTGACTACTTCCGATCGCGGCGAAACTACCATAGTCATTGAACGGCCTTCCATCTTGGCGACCATATCGACCGTGGCAATATCCGCCAAATCCTCAGCCAGGCGTTGAAGGAGTTTCTGACCAAAATCAACCCGGGTCATTTCACGCCCGCGGAACAGCACAAAAGTACGTACTTTGCTGCCGGTCAACAGGAATTCGCGAACATGTTTCTTCTTGAACTGGTAGTCGTGTTCGTCGATTTTCGGCCTGAACCGCATCTCTTTTAACTGGAAGGCATGTGCCTTCTTTTTGGCCATCTTGTCTTTCTTGGCAAGTTCGTACTTGTACTTGCCGTAGTCCATAATCCGGCACACCGGCGGGCGACTGTCAGGCGATACCTCGACCAGGTCCAGGTTCAGGGCGCGTGCTCGATCAAGCGCTTCCTTGATCGGCACAATACCAACTTGCTCCCCGTCCTCGGCAATCAGTCGAACCGGTGAAATCCTGATGCGGTCATTGACCCGGATGCTTCTCTTGGTTATGCAGACCTCCTCGGCAGTCAGTTCATGACTGCACCTTCAAGTTCTTACTCTCAATTTCGGCTACCAGAAGAGCGAGCGCTTCATCAATCGTTTTCACACCGACATCACCGGTGCCGTGTTTCCTCACGGCCACCGAATCAGCCTGCGCTTCTCTGGCGCCTGCAACAAACATATAAGGCGTTTTCATTATTTCAGCCGCGCGAATCTTGGCGCCGATCTTCTCAGATCGGTCGTCAAGCTCCGCCCGAATGTTCTTCTCCTTCAACGCGGCCATCACTCGGCGGCCATACTCGTTGAACTCGTCGGATATCGGCAAAACAGCCACCTGTACCGGCGCCAGCCAGAGCGGGAAATTGCCCGCGTAATGCTCCACCAGAACACCAAAGAATCGCTCTATGGAGCCCAGCAGCGCTCGGTGTACCATGTACGGCCGCTTCCGCCCGCCGTCGCGGTCAGTATAATACAAATCGAACCGTTCCGGCAGGGAGAAATCAAACTGGATAGTAGAACACTGCCAGGCCCGACCAATAGCGTCTTTTATCTTAATGTCGATTTTTGGTCCGTAAAAGACGCCTTCTCCCGGGTCGACCTGGAACGCCAAACCGGCTCTCTCAAGAGCGCCTCGCAGTGCGCCTTCAGCTCGCACCCAGTCAGCCTCGTCACCGATGGCCTTTTCCGGACGCGTGGACAAGTAGATGTCATAGTTCTCAAAACCGAACGATTTGAGAATGTGGATGCAGAACTCAAGCGTCCAGAACAGTTCATCTTCGATCTTGTCCCGGGCCACGAAATGGTGAGCATCGTCCTGAGTGAAACCGCGCACCCGCATAAGCCCATGCAGCACCCCCGGACGTTCGTAGCGATAAACCGTTCCAAGCTCGGCCCATCTCAGCGGCAAATCCCGGTACGACCAGAGCCGCGACTTGAACATCATGATATGGAACGGGCAATTCATCGGCTTGAGCTGGAACAGACGGTCGTCGATGTTCATCGGGCCATACATATTCTCAACATAAAAGTTGGTGTGGCCGCTCTGATCCCACAGGTCGCGCTTGGCAATATGGGGCGAAAAAACCAGTTCGTATCCATTAGCCAGATGCTCGGCCCGCCAGAAGTTCTCGATCTCGTGCCGAACTCTGGCGCCGCGCGGCATCCACAAAACCAGACCGGCGCCGACCTCGTCCGAGATGTGGTACAGTTCGAGCTGCTTGCCGATGGCGCGATGATCGCGCTTCTTCGCCTCTTCCAGTCGATGCAGGTATTCGTCAAGCATCGCTTTTTTCGGATACGCCACACCATAGATGCGCTGAAGCATCGGCCTTTTCTCGTCACCGCGCCAGTAAGCGCCTGAAGAGGCAATTAATTTGAAGGCCTTAACCACGCCGGTACTGGGAACATGGGGACCGCGACACAGATCTTCAAAACGCGAATGATAGTACATGGAAACGATGTCGTCCTGAAGGTCATCCAGCAATTCAACCTTGTATGGTTCGCCCTTGTCTCGGTAATGACTGATAGCATCCGAGCGTTTCACTTGCTCGCAACGGAACGAAGCATCCTCGGCCACAATTTTGGCCATCAGTTTCTCTATGCGCTCGAGGTCTTCGGGAGAAAACGGCTTGGAAATGTCGAAATCGTAATACCAGCCCTCATCGATCGGCGGCCCGATCGCCAGTTTGACACTCGGGAAAAGTTCCTGTACTGCCTGGGCCATGATGTGCGAACTGGAGTGCCAGAAAACCTGGCGACCCCCAGGATCATCGAAAGTCAATATTTGTACTGGCGCGTCATCAGGCACTGAATAAGACAGGTCATGGATGATGCCGTTGACTTTAATAGCCAATGCCTCCCTGGCCAGCCTCGGAGAGATCGACCTGGCGATGTCCAGTCCGGTAATACCCGACTCGAACGGCTTCACCGAACCGTCGGGCAATGTAATGTTAACGGGCGCCATGATCCTATTACCATCCAATATCCAAAGCGGGCTGTCTGGAATGCCTTACCAAACGTCCCGCAAACACAAAACATGGTGGGCGATACTGGAATTGAACCAGTGACCTCTTGCATGTCAAGCAAGCACTCTAACCAACTGAGCTAATCGCCCACACGATAAGCTGTTCCCGGACCTAAACCTTCTCCGGGGGAACAATCATACTATACCGTAGTATCGCGCTTGTCAACACATTTCTTGAGGGTCGACGTCTGCAAACTCTATGCGCCTAAAGGCGTTATGCTGCTTCCGTCGGTTACTCCGGATAGAGGATTCCGCTGACCACTGAAAAGCGCGGCAGGCAACCCCTGACCGAAAACTAAGAGATAAGAAAGCAAGAAAGCCCCAGAGAGAAGTTCCGAGGCTGATTTTTGCCTGATACGAAGGTCCTGTCAGGCGTTGATTCCGGCCATTTGCATGAAAGTCTCAGCCTTGACATATTCCAGGCGAAGCGCCTCAGTCAGCTTTTCCAAATCACCCTCTGATAACTGCATGTAGTCCAGGACACCGTCCTCGAGATTGCCGATCAGATGCTCTTCAAACCGGTCACAGAACGTCTTCTTCGCCACATAGTTTGAAACGTGAATTACGTAGGCGATTATGTCCTCCGTTTCAGACAATTGCGGGTGATGATGGAAAGCAACCGCTTCGGTCAATCGGCGCGGCAGTTTCCACTGCTCGGCCAGGATGGCGCCGATCTGGGAGTGATTGTAGCCAAGAAGGCGTTCTTCTATCTGATAGGTAGCCGACACTTTATCTGATTCCCGTTCCTGTTTGATGAGGGCGTATTCCTTCTGCAGAAAACAGCAGAGGATCACCTTCCCAATATCGTGCAGCAGCCCGCCGGAAAAAGCAGCGTCGGGATCCAGCATGCCGCGAGCCTTACCCATTCGAGACAGAAGTCGCGCGCAGAAACCCACTCCCAGCGAGTGCCGCCAGAATTTGTCTTGGAATTCCTGATCGATATCCTTCCCTTTGAACATGTCCAGTACCGAGGCCGACAGGACCAGATTCTTGATGGCTTCCAGTCCAACAATGACCACGGCCTGTTTGACCGACTCGATCTCCCGTTGAAGACCGTAGAAAGCCGAATTGGTCAGCTTGAGCACTTTTACCGACATGGCCGGGTCTTCCTGGAGAATCTTCGCAATTTGGCCGGCAGACACTTTCGGGTCGTTGATGACTTTTTGAATCTGATGAAAGACAATAGGTGGGGTCGGCAGGTTTCTGATATTGGAAACAACCTGTTTGACCTTGTTATCAATCGTGGCCGTAGTCATAAGTATCCCTTAAGAATGCTCACTTGCCCAGATCATCAATCAACTTGTCGACAATTCTGGTTCTTACTTTCGGATCGTTGTAGTAACCTGAGGCAACCCGTTTCCTGATAATTTCAAGTCGTTCCTCGTTGGTCAGGCTACCGTCGGTTACCGGCTCGGGTCCTTGCTGCTCCTTAAGCCTTTCGCTATCAGCCAATTCAGCCAGGCGGGCGCGTCCTTGTATCGAGATTTCTGCTCGGTCCTTGATCGGCTGAGCCTGAGCATTTCGAGACGTTGCCGCTTCCTGTTCGGGATTGATGGATCCTTCAGATTTCTGTCTTGTGGGTCGGTTCGACACGGGTCCTATTTCCATTTTCTCACCTGTACCTATCCTATCGGAGGTGATCTGCCGCAGCTTTACATCCGTCGCTGCTTGTCCGCCGGGGCCTATTGCCGGCCGTCGACAAACTGCGGCGACGAATCGACGTCGGCAATATACTGCAATATTTTTCTGCTGTTCTTCAATTCATCCAATTCGCTCTTGATGCGTTCGTGACGTTTGTTGACGTACTCCTTATTGTCTTCAATCAGCGTCAGGTTCTTCTTGACCAGGGTTATGATGCTGTTTACCATCTTGCGGACTTCCGGATAGACGGCCGCGATCTTGAACAGGCGCGGGTTCTGTTCCCGGATACCGGTCACTTTTTCCTCGGACTCGCGAATTCGGCGCTGACAGCGCTCTATTTCGGCGTACAGGTCAAGAAGGTTCTCGTCGCGGTCAAACTGAATAATGTCTCGCTGCCTGTCCAGTAATATATAGAGCGACTGATAGAAGGAGTATTCCTCTTTCAATATCCGCAAGAGAGTTTGCTCAAGCTGAGTTATGGCGTTGGTGTTGTTATCCATTGTCTATGCCGTGGTAAGAACATGTTCAGAAGTTTCGTGGTCGAGTTTTCTTTCGGGCGCTCCGGCGGCAGCCTTCGCCCCCACGCCTTGTCTGGCTTTGAGTTCAACCCAGCCGGACCGCAGATTGTTCAGGGCGGTAACCACCGCTTCAATCTGCTCGACGTCTTTCGTTGCCTCGATTATGCTGAGTTGCGCTATCACCCAGGAGTACATCTTGCCCAGATTGGCCGCCACCTGGCCGCCTTTCTCGGTGTCCAACGTGGTATAGAGATGAGTCACCATACGCCTGGCTTTCTGTATCTCGTCGTAGCCATCCTGATTTTTCTTGTTGCGGTAGTTCTCGGCAGCTGTCCGCAGGGCTTTGATAGCGCCGTCATAGACCATAAGAATCAGATCCAAGGGCGACTTGCCCATCGTGTCGGCGTAGCGGTAGGCTTCCAGTTTGTCGTTCATCGCAGCTCACACTCTCCTATTAGGCCTCAATTCTTGGACGTTGTACCCCAGTTGGCATTAAAATTCTCTACCTGGGACGTGATGTAATCTCCTTGCGAGGACAACTGCGCAAGCAAGTTTTCCATTTCCTGAAACTGGCCGAGCAACCGCAGGCGGCGGGAAGCCAGGCGTTCATCAAATTCCTTAATTCGCTCAGTGAGGTTTTCGACCTGGTTTTCGTACGATGTGATCCGGCTGTCAAGAAGGCCTTCGTCCTTAGCGGTCAGGCTGTCAAACATGGAGTTCAGTTTTGAGGCCATTCCCTTCGCCAGCGTGATCGTCCCCTCGCCACCTGAGGTGACCTGGGCTTCGGTCAGCGTGATCTTGAGCTTCAGGCCGGCAGTGGTAGCGTTGTCGCTGGCGCCCGTGAGATTCTGTCCAGAACCGACTGCTTCTTCACCGTTGATCGTCCCCGCTACATCCTGACCGGTGGTGGCCACACCGGTCGACAGACCGACAGCCGCAGCAACACCGTTGCTCACCGTAGTGTCGATACTGACGAGCGACTTGGAGCCATACATCGTACTGGTCAGCTCCAGATGACCCTCGCCGGAACCGGTGTCTACCCAGGAGACTTCCACGTCGGCGCCACCGATTCTCGTGTCACTGTCGATGCGCTGTTGCAGTTCATTGACCAGTTCGGCGACCGTATCGTATGATCCGGCGGAGAGGATGATATCATTGGACAGCTTGCCGTTCACCCTGATGCGGAGGTGGTTGTTAGTGCCATCAAGCACCAGCGCAGTAGCGCCGGGATCCGCGATATCAATTCCCGTAAATCGACCCTGAGTAGCGGCGCGGGTAATGTTGACCGAGTAGTCATCTCCCTCGCGGGTGTCAGGCGACGACGAGACAAACTCGATCGCGCCGGTGGAAGCGTAACCGGAATCGGTGAACAGCGAGATAACTTCGTCAAGATCCTCGCGAAGCGCTTCTTCCAGACGGCTGCTGTCTTTGATCGTCAACGCGCCGTCCAGGCCGGTTCGGATACCGATCGACGACAAGTGCCGGTAGCGCTCCGATTCCGAATTCACCCGGGAACTCAGAACATTGCGGAGCGAATACTGCATGGATTGAACGATTCTATCCCCAAGTAACACGCCACCCGTTGCGGTCTTTTGATCGTACTTGTTTTGATCGTCGATGTACTTATTGGCGTCGTTATACGCGTCGAGGAATCCCTGAATACTCTGTTTGATGGCGTTGACATCGATGCCGGTAGTGATTGTGACAAACTCGCCGTCTGGTGTTTCATCTTTCACGTTCAGAGTCACGCCGGCAATAACGTTTTGAAACTTGTTGGTCTCGCTTACCACGGTGATGGGAGAACCTGAGCCGCCGGTGGAACCAAACGCGATCATGGCGTTGGACGCCTGTTGCAAGAGCGGCGCATAGGTCTGCACCTGAAAGATGTCGCCGCCGTTTAGTTCGCCTGAGGACAAGGACAATTTGAGGCCGTCGGCGCCCGCCCCGACCAACTCGACTTCGAAATCCGCCTGCGTTACGATGATCGAGCCGGAATTGGTGCCGTCGGTCCAAGCTAAGGTGATGTTGTCCGTGCCGAGTACCTGCGAGCCGGTCCCTTGCACAGTGAACGTGTACGTCTTGTTTACGCTACCGGTATAAGCGGCGGTAGCGCCCAAAGATATCTGCGAATCGGAGGCGGTACTCATCAGCACTGCCTCGGGGACATCAAACGACGCAGTCGCGAAATTGAAGTCAGGACCGCCAGACAAATCCGAAGTGATTGAAATTCGGTTGGATATGCCGGTCTTGTCCGCGCTGAGAACTAGTCGATACTGATTCGAAGTGGAGCCATCGTTTACGATGGTTGCCGTCACACCGATACGAGCGTTGTTGATGGCGTCTTTGATTCCGGTCAGGGTGCTATTGCCAGCGTCAATCGTAATTGTCCTTGCTGACATTCCCCCCACCGCTATTTGGATTGTGCCGGTACCGAAAGCGGCGATGTCCTCGGTCGAGAAGCCCTGAGATGCTATCTGATGATTACGTGCCACTGACCTGACCTGAAGGTCATAGGAACCTGTGGCCACGCGTCCATTAGCCGTGGCGGTCAGATAGGAATCATCGGATACTGAAATGGTGGCCTTTTGGAACGTGGTCTTGTACGATAATTGCTGGGCTCTGGCTTGAGCGGCAAAGATCTTAGCCTGAAGCGCCTTGAGGGTGGAGACAATGTTGGTTTTCTCTGTCTGATCGGCCTCCATCAAGACGGCCGGACGCCGCTCATATTGCATGATGCCGTCGATTATCTCAGTGGTGTTGAGACCGGAGATAATGCCGTCTATGGTACTGCTGGGCATGTTGTTCCTATCAACTTGTTGACTTCACTGTCTCGTACCCGTTTGCGCTCTTTATGAGGAGCCGGGGGGATCGGGTCTCCCCCGGCTCTCATTTAATACCATATTCCGACTTAGCGGAAGAGTGACAGAACGACCTGCGGGACCTGGTTGGCCTGAGCCAGCATGGCAACGCCAGCCTGCATCAAGACCTGATCCTTAGTGAAGTTCGACATCTCCATTGCCATATCGGTATCACGGATCTGCGATTCAGAAGCCGCGAGGTTCTGAGAAGCGATCCGGAGGTTTCTCAGGTTGGATTCCAGAGTGTTCTTCTGGAAGCTACCCAGAGTACCACGAGTGGTGGTAACCTCATTAATAGACGCGTCGATAACCGACTGCGCGTCCTGGGCGCCCTGGACCGTAGTCACGTCAATCTGAGACAGCGACGTGAACATATTGCCGATCAGGTTACGTCCGAGGGTCGTGGAGGACGTGTTGCGCAGTGAAATGCTCTCGGTCTGACCAACATTAGCGCCGATCTGGAAGACCAGCGACTGGTCGGTATTGTTGATCGTCTCGGTGCCACCGATAGAGGTCAAACCAACGCTCAGCCGCATCGAACCGCTACGGTCGGAATTGTAGACAGTACCGAAGTCGCCGCCGGAGAACTCAGTCGCCGGACCGCCGTCCAGACGGACGTCAAACTGAGCCGCTGTCACGGACAGCAACATGCTGCCGGCCTGAACACCGCCGTTTAAGCCGGTGCCAACCGCCATCGTAACCGTGCCACGGTCAGCATCAGTCACGTCAGCGTTCTCAAGCGTTTTCGTGGTCGTGGACTGCGCCCAGTCGACCCGATTGACGGTGTTGGTGTAGCCATCGAAAGTGATGATCGCGTCGGTGCCTTCATTGGCAGCCGTATCGGTTGCCAGATTCAGCGCTGAACGAAGGTTGTCTGCGGCCTCAAGGCCGGTACCCGCGTTCATCGTCAGGGTGTAAAGCGAACCCTGGTCGCGAGTGGCGAACCGGACCCGGTTGGTGTCAAAAACTTCAGCTGAGATTTCATAATCGGTAGCTGAGCCGGCCGCCAAAGTAGCGGTGGCTGCGATCTGAACGTTGATCTCGTCAACCAGATCCTGCAACGTAGCATACGTGCCGTCGGTCAGTGTGAGATCGACACCCACGGCAGCGCCGACCGAGGTGTTCCAGTCAAAGTTCAGGACGCTGTTGGACCAGCCGCGAGCAGAGCCTGCCGCCATGACGGCATCAACCTCTGTCAGGACTGCCGTCGATGTGGTGGCCAGAGTCTGGATTGAATACTGGGCACCTTCGGAGACGGCCGAAAGCTTGAGTTCGGTGTCCACCGTAGCAGTGACCTTTCCGGCCAGCTCTGAGTTAGCCGCGATGGCGGCGTTCAGCTTGTTCATGAAATCGGTGGTATCGTCGGCGACAGCAATGTCGATAGACAGGGCCTGCACGCCGGTCGGGCTCCCGCCGTTTTCCTGGTAATTCACGTAGTAGGTATAGGTACCTTCTCCACCCGCAGCAATCACTATAGCGGCTGCGGAGTAGATAGAAGCCGCCTGCGGGGTGGCATCGATCTGGAAGGCATTGCCGAACGCATCATCGCCTACCGTCGTGATGACGCCGGAGGTCTTAGTGGCAGCGCCTGAGGACTGCACTACGTCGACATTGTGAACGCCACCAGTGAGGTTGGCCGGATCACCATCGACGTTCGCCAGCGTCATACCGAAGTTCTGAACGTTCAGGGTCGAGGTTGAATCGGCCGTCTTGGTGGTTGTAACGTAGTGCGTGCCGGATGACAGCCCTGACGACTTGATCGTCAGATCAGTGTTGTTGTTCGACGTGATGCTGGCGACGTTTTCCTTGGAGCCGTCGAGCAGCTTCTTGGTGCCGAACTGGGTGTTGGCCGCGATACGGTCGATCGTCTTGACCGCCTGTTCAATTTCGGCCTGGTCGGCAGCGAGTTGGTCGCTGTCGTTGAATCCTTCGTTGGCGGCGTGAATAGCCAGTTCTCTCATCGAGATCAACAGATTGTTGATTTCGGTCAGAGCGCCTTCAGCCGTCTGAATCATGCTGATCGATCCTTCCGAGTTCTGGATGGCGCGGTTCAGACCGGCAATCTGAGCGCGGAACTGCTCCGAGATCACCAGACCGGCGGGATCATCAGCGGCGACGTTGATACGGAAGCCGGAAGACAGCTTCTGCATGGATTTTTCCATGCTGCCTGTCGTCAAACCGAGATTCCGGTTGGCGTTCAATGACGCGATGTTGTGGTTAATACGAAGTGCCATGAGTCAACTCCTCCGTGAATGTTAATTAAGGTTTCCTTACCCTCTTTAGTTTTCGCATCAGTATGACCTTGCACTTCCCATGTTTGATGGTCTGTCATTGGTGTCTTGATTCCCATGGACACCACGAGATCCCAAATACGTCTTCTTTCCTCCTCTGACTGCCCTGTCTTTCCAATTGTGTCGCGTGTTTAGACCTCACTTAAATCTATATCCTCTTAGTCGGCACACGCTTGGTCGGCCTTGATAGCCCTCGCTGAAAATTTTTCAGATTTGCGGACGCTTCAGACATTAATTGCGGTCTCAGAAATCTGAGCCAATCTTTCCCGGGCCAGCCTATTGCGTGGGTCGCCTTCGATCAGTTTCCGATACCCAAGAATAGCTGCATCTCTATGTCCCATAGCCAGATACGACTCAGACAGCCCGACCAGAGCAACAGTTTCTGCGGGATTGAGCCGAAGAGCGCTCTCATAGTAAGTTATAGCCTCCGGGCAATTGCCGGAAACACGGTGAAGGTCACCGGCGAGGGCAAAGGCCGCGGGGTCTTCTGCGCAGATGTCGAGATACTTGTCGATGGCCGCCATGGCTTCCACATACTTGCCAAGCCTGGTTTGGGTGGCAGCGAGGTTTCGCCAAGCCAGAAGTTCCGTAGGCGCGAGCCCAACTGCCCTCAGGTAGCAGCTTTCCGCATCCTCGAAATGGGCCATTTTGAACAGACAGTTACCGAGATCGTTTTCCAGTGCGGAAGTCTCGCCAAACTGTCCTATGGCCCGGCGGTAGTGCGATTCCGCTTCATTATATCGACCCGACTGATAGTAGACCGAGGCCAGACCAACCATCGCGTCTAATGTGGGATAGTTCTCAAGTTGAAGGCGATAACACTTCTCAGCGTTCGCCCTATCCCCCTGGGCCAGACAGAGACGTCCCAACCGTGACGCCGTCTCACGATAGTGAGGATTGACTTCGAGCGCCTTCAGGTAGCTCTGTTTCGCTTTCTCCGTTTCTCCGGTCAATTCATGGAGGACGCCAAGGTTATTATATGCCAGATCACGGGCGTCAGGATAACTCAAGATGATCGGCCAGGTTTCACGGGAGCCGTCAAACTTCGCCTGGGCTTTGAGATAAGCCTGAAACTGCGAAATGGCGCCGCCATAGTCCTTCTTTCCGCAGTACACCAGACCCAGATTGATCAACCCGTCAAGATACTCCGGCCTGAGGGTGAGCGCCGCCAGACAGCATTTCAGCGCCCTGTCCCAGTCTTTGAGCGAGACATGGACGGCTGCCAACTGATTCAGCGCCATAAGACGCAGATGTCGGCGCTCCATATCGGTTGCGTCCACGAGTTCAGTGACTCGTGTAGCGG
>Ga0315276_10000146_pt1 | contig 57293 bp, 55 predicted proteins | sample YL17G05_0_MG_FD_204542 | JGI IMG/M metagenome (GOLD analysis project Ga0315276, IMG submission 204542) | Sediment microbial communities from Yellowstone Lake, YNP, Wyoming, USA - YL17G05_0 | ecosystem: Environmental > Aquatic > Freshwater > Lake > Sediment | place: USA: Wyoming | collected...
AGTATATCCTCAACCTTCACATCCTCTTTATTCGGCAGCACAATCGCTACATGATGCCAGGTATTATCATTTATAACCGTATCACCAACAACGCTGCCGTTAATCACGGCGGCTCGGAGGTTGCCGGCGCCGTTGATCACATTAGACCATAGCCCGCCGCTGATTCCCATCGTACCCCAACGCACAATCGACAGCATCGATCCATTTGATTCAGCCCTTACCCATGCGGTTACGGTTCGAGGATTAGTCCCGCTGATACCTTTGTAACCTGCGACTTCCACATAATCACCAACCCCGTCAAATTCCAGCGCCCCGCCAATCTTACCATCACTCGGCCGCCACGTCGGATCACCGTTAAGCGTACCATCGTGGCCCCCCACACTATCACTGGCAACCGTTCCACTCGATTCATCCAACTCCCACCGCCCAACAACCATATCTTCAGATCGAGTCGTAAACCTCCAGACATCACCTTCTATAACACTGCTGTCACCTTGAACCTCATCGATCCGCCAATAGTACGTCGTTTCATAATCCAACGGACCCGGATCAAACGTAGTATCTGTCTGATTGCATTGAAATTCACCCGGACTACTCGTGCCGAAATATACATCGTGCGATACAGCGCCTACCCCCGCGGACCAGCTTAGCTCCACTGCATCGGTCCAGATTCCTGTTGCGCCGTTGGTTGGCTGGGGAGCACTGGCAGGACTCGGCGTACCGGAGACGTAATAGCTAAGCGACACATCGTCGAACTTACTCTGGGCACCGTCGGCGTTGCGGCCAACCCCCAACACAATCGTCAAAGCCTGGCCAACATGGCTGCTAAGGCTCGTAGCGTCATACTCCCTGGAGTATTCCTGAAAATCGGTAACATTCGGATCCGCAGAGACCGAGAAACTCGGCGTCAGTACTACTCCGTCTGCCAACAAATCGAGTACCACAGGAGTCGCACCACCGTCAATGGCCTCAGCGTACATCGAAAGCGTATAGGTGCAGCCGTTCAGGATGTTACCAACAGGGCCATCAGAGGTGATCAGCCCACCGGCCGCATTAGTCCAATCGCTGCCGTTGGCCAGGTAGCAATTTTCCCCATCCGGGGTATGGTTACCCTGGTTTGATACAGAACCCTGAAGGTTTCCAGTAGTCTCGTCCCGTCCGTATGTACCGCCCCAAGCAATCCACCCAGACCTATCGTATCCGAGCCACCCGGGAATGTCAGCCACCGTGCCGCTGCTTGTGTCGGAAAAGTTATACTGTCCGACATCTATCGGGCAATCTGGCCCGACGCCCTGCGTCCAGGCGTCTTCTGATAAGGCCCCTGTGATCACAGTCTGGCCCGGCTTGTAAATCGTTTCAAAATCACAATTTGGCACGGTAACCATCCATGCCCCAGCCTCGCTGACGGCAAGGGCGAACATCGCCACAGCCACGATAGTCAAAACCTTTATTCTGCACATAATAGCCACACTCCTGATAAACATTACCAATTTCGATTTTCTCGTACACATGACAACTACCTCCTGCTCTTCGCTCTGCTAACTATTTAATTTCCCTAATTCGGACAACCTTTGCCACATACGTACCCATCATGGTACCAAACCCAATCCATCCACGTCAAGCAAATTATTCCCCAAATCCAACCAATTACCTATTTTTTTCCATTTTTCCCCCCACCAACTTCAGACCTCTGACTTCCCCCCCTTACCTCCTCCCTTCCTCTTTCCTTCCCCGACCCCCAGCCCCTATAAGTTCGCGCTCCCCTCCAAGTCTGCGCTCTCCACTCAAGTTCGCGCTCCCTCCAAGTTCTCGCCCCAACTGGTCCGCCCTCTTTCCCTCCCCGCCCCCCGACCCCTCCCCCCTCGCGCCTTCCAACTCCGCCCACACCAGCCGGCAAGACAATAACCCCTTATATAATAAGATCTTACCACACCCCATCCACCATAATACCACTATGAGCGACTACGCATTACAGCATTTACCCAAACAAAAACGCGATGAACTCGAAATCATAACCGACACCGTCTTGATGTGCATCTCAAAATCGATATTTACACGTAAAAACGCTGTCCAGGCGCCACAATCAATGACTCAAAAAAATTTGACGCTGGCGGCTCTTCAAAAAAATCCCGGACGTACGAATGATAGTCCTTTTCGGCTCCTACGCCCGTGGTGCTAACATAAGGCTGAATCTTGCCAAGGGCGAAATGTATCTCTAATTTCACATCTGTTGACAATTTACCACAGCCAAATCTAGCCGCCCGCGTAGGGCTGGGTTGAAGATACCCATGCCGAAGGCCATATCACCCATATACAGCATAATCTACCACACCTTTAGCTATGTAAAACAGATGATCACCGAAGGCCATTACTTCTTCACAGACATAAAAAAAGAAGGCATCCAGCTATACTGCAAAAAAGGAAAGTTCAGCCTCGGATCAGCAAAAATATTAACGCTATGCAATTATGTTTCCACAACAGGAACTAACTATTGATTCGAGTCCTTTTTACTATATAAAATGATGATCTTGATACAATTCTTCCATCCAACACTTCCACTACTCCCAGGATGTAGACATCACTAACTCTATTTCCTGTGATTTGGCTAGTAGCGTTTGGACTGTAAAGCATACCAGTATCCAGACCGACAAATTCAGATGGATTTGAGTCGCCAATATTACAAAGGACATGGAATATACTTCTTTGGGAATGAAGGTCACGTAACCTTTGAAAGTAGACGTTGTCAGAGAGCACGATCCCCCATACAATACTCCCCTTATGATTTCGCACACCACTCAGAGTAATTAAGTGTGGAACAGATGGGATTTCTTCTAGTTTAATGACAGAGGACAATAGTAGCCTTTGGGTTTGTATTTCATAACTACTTCCAATACTTGACCAACAGATCGACAATTTAGAATCAGGCAAAAGCTTCAAAGCAATGTCCGACTCACTATTACTATTTTTAAAGCGTATATTGTGAATAGAAGTCCTCTTAGGAGAAGCTAGCAGAGATTCCAATGAGAAACCAGCACCATTTTTAGAACTAAGCCAGACGTTATTTAATGAAAAATTGTGGTCGACTATACGAGTTGCCAACACCATAGTGATAACAAGGACAGATATAAGAAAAATAGTGGATATTGGTGATAATCGTCTAACATGAAAAGAATGCGATAACAGTGTATTCTTTTTTGTAACAATGCGTCTTGTTGCATGCTGCTTTTTCAGCTTGTAGTGCTTTTGCACTCTGATAAGAAGACGATTAAGCGGCAAATACAAAAGAAATGGGGGAACGAAAATCATGAGTCCATAGTAAATGTATGGGGCTATTTTTGAGGGTGAAATCGCCTCAAATCTTGTTCCAAACATCCAGTTAATGTTTTGTTCCGGATGCGTGCAAATGATTGTAAGACTAAAAACAATTAGTGTTTGCAACCATTGGAGCAACCAAGCTCTTTGCGAAGACCCAAGCACAAAAACTCCATATAGAGTGCATGGCACAATTGCCGTGTGGAGGATGAGTGAAAGACATTTCTGTGTCGTGCTAACATCTGAATAAAATATATAGTCGGTTGCTCCAAGCAAAAAATGACCTGAGACTAAATAGATCACGAAATCCACATTCCATAGAAGGTGAAATACAAAACAGCCGACAAGTTGGGCAGTAATAAGTACTCGTGAACGAATAACAAATCCAATTCCAGTCAGCAATAGTGAGATATCGCAAAACCAAAGCAGATGGCTTACGCCATGACTATGAAGCCATTCTATTGACAAGTATACCCACAAGATGAGCAGAAACAGGCCCAGAACGAGTATGTCATCTATTTGGGCCCACCGCTGTATTTTTCTTATAATATTTCGCGTAACCATATAGGCTCAATACTTTTGTTTAGCCAATTCACGCATGAATAGAATAACTCTCCTAACACTTTCAACTGATAATCCTCCCACTGAAGCGGATTTTGATATCGCGATATGAAAACAAACAATATAGCAAGCATTACCACTGAGAGATTTACTTCAAAGATAAGAACCGCTGGCTGAATGATCTGTGTAAACCTGTCTCTGGCAGTCATCAAAGATAATGTCCATGTTAAGAACGCACCACATGAAAAAATCACCATAAGAAATTCGTTTGTCCACCAGATGTGCGTCCAGGCGCCAAATCGTTGTTCTGATATAGGCCATAGCAGCATGAGACCTTGCCATGGACCCGGCGGACAAGGCATGTCTTCAGCTATATGTAACAAAAATCCAAGATACAACATAATAAAAATAAACAGAAGACCTTTGAAACTATTTTTTTGCTTTAAGCACTCCCTAGCAAATAAAGTCATCAGAAAAACACAGACCGCTACGAGCAAACTCCCAAAAGGGGTATGCAAAATACCATGGTGCGAGTACCACAAGGAACTGTAATAGATTCTGTGATTAAAAAAGACTGTTATACCATCTATATCAGGCAATAAAGCTCCAACGCCCATAACAAGAGGAATAACTAACGATTGTTTCGTGTTGCTGCGGGATAAAAATGTTGACAAAAGTGAGCCAACACAAACTCCACTGCAAAAATGACTTATGAGATGCACTTTTTCAAGCCTTTCAATTTATAAAGCTTATACTGTCGACGCAAAGCCTTCCCTGAGCTTTAGATTGAGGTTCACCTAAGATAATGATAGCAATCTGTTGGACTTCTTTTTGCCATTGAATGTTGTCGAAATATGTAACGTCGCCCATGAGTGATTTTCGCCCCAACAGGCTAAATGGTACATTTATGCGTCTTCCTTGAGTACGACCTATATCATCAGTAAAGTCATATTTAAAGTGGTTCTCATCGCCAGTCCCACTGAACCATTTTGCAGGAGTAATTTCAAGTATAAACCTGATTCCGGGAGGGGTCTCTCCTTCATGCCATGCTTCGAAAGAAATGGCACTATATTCCGATACGTCTCGGTATTCAAGAGCTTTTGAGGAGAATCCAGAAGCCACACCACAGTAAGGAAGGGATATCTTTGGACTATTACCTATTAGATATTCAATCACAAGATAGTACTTATCGTTGTCACTAAAAGACTTCTCACTTCTCGCTCTTAACAACACATGGCGTTTTATAGTGGAATCTCCATTGTAAGGGCCGTCATCGAAAATATCCCAATGGCATCCATAGTTGTTAATAGGATACCCTTTTTCAAAATCTGAAAAGATTGGGGATGCTTTTGGGACATGGGGTGCAAGTCTCCAGATAAAAAGAGAAGAAATCAATAAGGTGCTAAAGATGGCAATTACTTTTGTGAAAGGTGGTAATTTCACTTTCTTGACGAAAATGTCAATAAATCGTGGTAAATAGTGTACGGTTAACCCACCAACAATGTGGGTCAGAATAATAAGGAATAGATGTATTCTATTCATAGTTATACCCCTTAGCCTCTAATATCTTTTCTGATATCGTGGTTTACTTGTAGGTTTCCACTCGGAAAACCCTTTTCGTAGACCCAAAATACAGCACAATTGAGTGCATACAACTGGTAAAGCGTACAGCCATATTGCAACAAAGCACTGTGCATACAAAAGTAACATCCTTTTTTTAGACAATCTACCAGGTATGTACCATTTAAGCTCACGAGTCGGTATTAGCAGCAACAGCAACGGTGTCAAGATTAGTGCCCCTAAACCCATCCAAGAGATCAGAGAACTCGGTTTCGTGATTACAATAGAAATAAGACTCCAATGAGTTAATACAATAAACCCTCCGATTCCCCACAAGAAATGATCCCAAAGCCATTGCAATAAACGCCATGCTTGTCTTAGTTGTGGTTGCCATTCCAATAAGTGGTTTTGCTTATCATATACCCATTTGGCTGTATTTTTATCATAATGAGTATATAATAAAGAATTAGCACGGACAAGCAAATAGTGAGATTCATCATATCCTCCTGTTGTCCAACGCCTTCGCTGATTCCAAAAGGATTTGTAAGTTTCCCAAAACGTTGACTGATTAGGTACAGCCTCCAGGAGATGAATAGGAATCATTTGAGTTTTGTTTTTGGCTCTATTCATGGTGCCAAACTGGCCAATGATTATTCTCGCATCTTCGGTCAAGGTCTTCGTATCCCAAGGTTGTCCCTCAACAGTTTTTATGAATTCCAGCAATGGTGTAGGTATGACTACACCTGAACCAGCATGAAGATCAGGTTTCAATTGTCTCCTTGTACTCCTGGCCCATTTTCCTACTGCTCCAATCGAGTCCGCTAAAGATATGAATTTTGAGAACCAATCTTTAACGAAGAAATTTGCTGTAGGAATGGATGCCATTTGCATAATCGCGTTGCATGGATCATGTGTGGCAATCTCGGTTGCCGTTACGCTAAGGGCATTGACTGGTAAGAGCGAATCGGCATCGATGATCAGGAAGTATGTGTTTTCGGATTTCTCGATCAGTCCGTTATTAGAAATGTAGCTATAAGCATAGTTTAAGGCACCTGGCTTGAATCCTCTGTTTTTTGGGTCTAACAGGTGAATATTTGTGTCATTATGGTCTCTAATGAACTGTTCGGCCACACTTTGAGTTGATGTAAACAGTGAGCCCTGAATGCCTTCGAGACTATCTTTCGGCAGAAAAGTTTTTGAAGTGTCGTTAAGGGCAAAGCGGCTGCAGATATGTTTCCCAATATTTCTCATCTTTCGTTTAGAGATTGCCGTTCTAATAGCTTCGCAAAAGATATCTTCTCGTCGGATTATCTGATCAGAACCAAGTAGTCGCAAAAAATCTTTAGATATGCATTCAACGGAGTCATTGATATGCTGAATCTCATCTCCGATGATAGAAAGCTCCCTCTGTTCTAGTATTGTGTCGAGTATGCTAGAATTGCATTTAGACAGAGGTTGTGTACTTTGAAAAACAAGTGTAATGAGGGATTCGAGAACCATTGCAGGCGCATCTGGCAAACTTAGATATGGTCGAAGTTTACCTTTGGTGAGTTCTTCAACCCATTGATCAATTGTTTTGATTCTGTCTCGGGTAGCATGCCAAAAGAGAAGCGATTTTGTATCTGTGGTCAGATCATTCCACCCTCTTTGTGAATCCAGCATTAGTTGCTCCGCTAGTTTCGCTTTACGTGCTTTCTCACCATGTTCAGATATGATCCACACATGGTATTTGTCATGGGGATAGTCTTGTTTTGTGAGAGCTCTAATGACTGGTCCAAGACTATCCGCTGCTTCGTAGGCTGCAACAAGTACGTGAAAACAAGGTAACTGATCCTCAAGCAATGGGGGATGTGATGAATGTTGTCCGTCACATGGCAATGGGGATTTTCTGCGAAGCCAGCAAAGAGTATCCCATGACCAATAAAAAACTTGTACCATTCTTCTGTAGAAAAGGAAGTAGAAACATAGCAAAGGTAGCCAGATGATCACTGACCCCCGATCTGCCATAGTTTGCATACAAAGGAGCGTGCACAACGCTACCCCCAATAAAACAATGATCCCGTCTACAACTCGGTGAAATCGCCCACTGCGTTTTTCCCAATCAAAAATCAGGCGGGGCTTAGCTTCACTCATGTTTATTTTCCGAAAAGTATCTTTCATACCATTTTATTGTGCGTTTCAGTCCATTTAGCAATGAAACCTGTGGTTCCCATCCGATAAGGCTTCTTGCTTTTGATGCATCTACATACTGTTCCTCTATTTCGTAAGAGTTATGGTGTCCCAATACGATAGCTTCTTTGGCGTCAGAGTCCATAATTTGGATGATATAGTTTACAAGATCAAGCATTTCAATTGGTATGCCCGTACCAAAATTGAACGCTTCGCCACATAAGTTATGTTCTGCGATGTATTCTGCTAACTTAAGATAGGCTGAAATGGCATCCTCGATATAAATAAAATCCCGTTTCTGTCTTCCCGTGTTTCGAATGACAGGCGGTCTACTCTGGATGAGAGACGTAATGATATCAGGTATAATTCGACTGAGATTCAAATCACCAGGTCCATATATGTTGGCGCATCGTGTGATTCCCAAGGGTAAACCAGTGGCTTTGGCTAAACTGTGTGCTAACAGGTCAGCGCATGCTTTGCTCGTATCATAAATGCCACCTCCCCGGAGGGGTGTTTCTTCCTTATATGGCAGAAATGAACTATGACCATAAGCTTTATCGCTAGATGCGATAATAATACCACTCAAATTATCCAATGTCGATGCTAAGTCAATAACATTGCATGTTCCCTGAACATTTGTCCGAACGGTTTCTTGTACATTACTTTCTGCCCTACACACAATAGCTTGAGCGGCTAGATGAAATATCCATTGAGGATTAGAGTCCTTAAACGCTGACGCAAGAGAAACACTATCAGCAACATCACCTACATAAGTTTGTATTTGGGAAGTTATTCCCCAAGCTTTGAGCCCGGATTTCTCATTTTGTGTTTGGTGGTGAAGAAGCCCGGATACCACAGCACCTTTTGAAAGCATCGTCCTTGCGATATTTGATCCTACAAATCCATCAACGCCTGTCAAGAAGACCCTCATCTTTTTCCATTGCACAAGTGTTTCTCCTTTTCCAACAAAGGAATTAAAGGGGTCAGACACCTTTTCTCGGTCCCTGTCCCTATTATTTATTTTCTTCCTTCGTGCCCTTCGTGTTCTTCGTGGTGAATTCTTTTTCTTCCTTAAACCCTATCACCTCTAATTCTCTGCGCCTGTGGTTCATCTCATCTGCAACCCTTCATGGCTAATTTTCTCAGTGGAATTTCACAAAAGGCCCCACAATTCCATAGCCTTAATTCCGCATCATATCTATACGCTCAAATCATGTCAAGCCCATTTCCGTTTTTTTTGGTTTTTTTCTGTTTTTTTTTAGCCCCCCCACCTCCTGTTTTCTTCCCTGTCCGCCGACCCCCGACCCCTGACCCCTCCGCCCTTCCCCCCCCCACCGGTCCGCCCTCTTTCCTTCCCCAACCCCCGACCACCGCCCCCTCCGTCCTTCCCCTCCAACTTCTAACTTTTTTTTCCCCCCCCTCCAGGACCGCCCTTTTTCTTCCCCTCATCTACCCATTTACTCATCTACCCATTTACTCACCCACTTCTGTTAAGAAGTGGGTGCAAACATAGTACAAACATAGTCCAAACTAGGTACAAACATAGTGCAAAGTGGGTACAAACCACATCACTTTTCATCAGAATTCATCAGAATTTCGCCGAATTTCGCACTTTTTTCTTACCCATCTTACCTAATCGTTATAATCGTTACGCAAAAATAAGCACTTACAGCAATTCCAACAACGTAAAATAAGGAGTTACATCAATTTCCCTGAACCAAAAATAACGACTTACAAACACACATCTCCTCCCACCTAACGCCCTGTGATCTCTGACTTCTGCCAACACCGGACCATCCGCTGAAAAAAAAATGCTTTTTTTTTGTTTTTTTTACAAATTTTGTTTGGCATTATAACGCAAAGGTTTATATCCTATTGAATTCGGCTGCAGCTGAGTGTGTGGCCTGTTTTAGAGCGTGTGCGAGGTGGTTTTGCCCAATACGGCTTGTGCCGGGCGGCACGTGAGTGTGCGTCTTCTCAAGGCTGTATTTGGGTATGGTTTATGAGTTGAAGCAGTAGGCTGGTTTTGAGGAAAATTGGCGCAACTCATTGGAGTTGATAGGTTTAGTGTATGTGTTGCAACCGAGTTCCTGCTGCTGTAGCTCAGTTGGTAGAGCGCGTCCTTGGTAAGGACGAGGTCATGGGTCCGAATCCCATCAGCAGCTGTAGCAGATGGACGAGCATTACGGCGATAGTTATATTTAAGCCACAGATCAGAATTGACCTTGGTGGTGCTCCAAAGGGAAATCTTTGTGGATTTCCAGGGGCGTGTTGTCTGTAACAGCTTTACAAGTAAGAAGTTATAAGTGTTTGCCTTTGCCGTTGGTATGGCAAAGGCAATGATGAAAAATAGTGAATCTCCAGAAACAGGAGGACATCTAAGATGGCCAAGGAGGTATTCCAAAGAACAAAACCTCACGTAAACGTTGGAACTATCGGTCACATCGACCACGGCAAAACAGCTTTGACCTCGGCAATTACCTTGGTACAAGCGCAAAAAGGATTGGCCAAGGGAACGAGTTATGACGAAGTGGCCAAGGCATCAGAAAGTCAGGGGCGTCGTGACGCTACGAAGATTCTGACTATCGCTACCAGTCACCAGGAGTACCAGACTGAAAATCGCCACTATGCGCATATTGACTGTCCGGGCCATGCTGACTACATCAAGAACATGATTACCGGTGCGGCCCAGATGGATGGAGCGATTCTGGTGGTTTCGGCGGCGGATGGCCCGATGCCTCAGACTCGTGAGCATGTATTGCTGGCCCGTCAGGTAAATGTGCCCAGACTGGTGGTTTTTCTGAACAAGGTGGATCTGGTGGATGATCCGGAGTTGCTGGATTTGGTGGAGATGGAAGTGCGTGAACTGCTGGATAAGTACGAGTTTGATGGTGACAATGTTCCAGTCATTCGCGGTTCGGCCAGGAGCGCGATGCTGGAGCCTGGTGATCCTGAAAAGAGCAAGTGTATCCAGGAACTTATGGACGCTTTGGATAGTTATATCCCTGAGCCGATCCGTGAGACAGAAAAGCCGTTTCTTATGCCGGTGGAAGACGTTTTTTCAATAAAAGGGCGTGGTACGGTTGGTACGGGACGTATCGAGCGTGGTCAAATTAAGGTGGGTGAAGAAGTTGAAATTGTCGGGTTAGGCGATACTCGCAAGACAACGGTTACCGGCGTGGAGATGTTTAACAAGATTCTGGATTTTGGTCAGGCGGGCGATAATGTGGGCTGTCTGCTGCGTGGGGTGGAGAAGAAGGATTTGGAGCGTGGTCAGGTTTTGGCTAAGCCCGGTTCGATTACACCACACACCAAGTTCGAGGGTGAGGTTTACGTTCTGACCAAAGAAGAGGGTGGTCGTCATACGCCGTTCTTTACAGGTTATCGACCACAGTTTTATTTTCGGACGACAGACATTACCGGTGGTTTGAAGCTGCTCGGTGGTGCGGAGATGTGCATGCCAGGCGATAATGTTACGGTTGAGGTAGAGATTATCTCTCCTATCGCCATGGAAGAGGGACTGCGTTTTGCGGTTCGCGAAGGTGGCAGGACGGTCGGAGCCGGCGTGGTGGTGAAAGTTCTCGAGTAGATATTGCCGTTTTAGGCGGACCGCCAGGCGATTGAAGAAGGCACGAGGCGCGAGTAAGAAAGAGGATGGAGGAGGAAGAAGAAGGCGCGTGTTTCCAAAACATGCTCAAGCTTCTTTGCTTGAGCATGTTACCCGACTGAGAATAGTTGAAGTTGTGTTGTACGATTTGTTTTTGGCAGCGATCTGAAGATTTATACATATATTATGTATGGTTTTTTTGCGAAAGAGCAGTAATGGCCAAGAAGTCTAAAAGAGAATATTTTTGGATGGAATGCGGTGAGTGTGAGCAGCGTAACTATCGTACGGAAGTGAATACAATGGGTGGGATACCCAAGATGGAGTTGAATAAGTACTGCAAGTATCAACGTAAGAGAACGAAGCATAAACTGCGCAAGAAATAGAGCGGTTAGGCCAGTAGCTCAATTGGCAGAGCGTCGGTCTCCAAAACCGAAGGTTGCGGGTTCGATTCCCTCCTGGCCTGGTAAAGGAGCGATATGGCATTAGAATTTTATAAAAAAGGACAGGGTTATTATACACGTATGGGCACGGCTGTGACGGCGGCGTTTATTTCGGCGTTAGGGTGTTGGGCTCTTTATAATAAGCTCGATGGTATCAGGACTGACGGGATGATTAGTGCCAGCGTAAAGAGTTGGATTCGAGCGGGGATTCCGTTGATATTATTCGGGATTCTTTGCTGGTTGATTTTTAAGGCGATCAATATGGTTCATTTTGCCGATTTTTTGATTGCCACTGAAGGCGAGATGAAGAAGGTTTCGTGGTCAACGAAGAAAGAGATCATTGCCTCGACCAAGGTGGTGGTTGTTACAGTTTTTTTGGTATCGATGATATTAGCGGTTGTCGATTATGGTTTTGCGAACTTGTTCAGCCTGATAGGTGTTTTGAAAGTTATCCCGGATTTAACAACAGGGGAGTGAGATATTGGGTCAAACTGAAGACAAGCAATTGGGTCAAAGTGAAGGCAAGCAATGGTTTGTATTGCGTGTGGCTTCTAATCGTGAGGGTCAGGTCTGCGAGGCTTTGTCCCGTAAGGTTCAGATCGAAGGCGTTGACGATCTGATCGGTCGTATTGTTGTACCGACCGAGAAGGTCAAGCGTGTGCGTGGCGGCCAACAGAAGGTATATGAACGGAAGCTTTATCCCGGCTACGTATTTGTCGAGATGGCGTTGACGGAGGACGGTGGTATTCAGGAGCGTTGCTGGTACGTTATCAAGGAGACGAGCGGGGTGGGTGATTTTATCGGCTCTGAGGGCAAGCCGACGCCAATGAGCAGCAGTGATGTGGCGAAGATGCTTCATCAGGCGGAGGCTTTGGAGAATGTGCCGAGTATTCAGATGGAATTCAAGAAGGGCGATATGATTAAAGTCAAGGGTGGTTCGTTCGAGGGTTTTGAGGGCGAGGTGGACGAGATTGATTCTGAACGGGGTACCGTCAGGGTTATCGTGACGATTTTTGGTCGCGCCACTCCACTGGATATCGAATACTGGCAGGTGGAAAAAGTTTAAGGTGGCTGGAGTGGAAGTGTTTTTGTTGTGCGACGCACACCGGCTGAACCTGTAGAATTAACTAAATTTTGGTGATTTTCGTTTTTTAGGACAGGATATGGCAAAAGAAGTAACGGCTGTTATTAAGATACAGGCCAAGGGTGGTCAGGCGACTCCTGCTCCGCCGATTGGTCCGGCTTTGGGACAGCATGGCGTTAACATCGGACAGTTTGTTTCTCAGTTTAACGAGCGTACCAAGGATCTTAACGGTACGATTGTGCCGGTGGAGATAAAGGTATTTGCGGATCGGACTATTGAGTTTGTGGTCAAGAGTCCTCCGGCGGCGGAGCTGCTCAAGCAGGCGGCCGGTATCGTCAAGGGCAGCAGTGCGCCTAACAAGGAGAAAGCAGGTAAAGTTACCGATAAGCAGATCGAAGAGATAGCCAAGATCAAGATCGATGATTTGAATGCGTTCAATCTGGATCAGGCGAAAAAGATTGTCAAAGGTACAGCTCGGAGTATGGGGGTAGAGATTGTGGATTGAATGGATGGGGCAGCGGTAAGAGGTGATCGGCGGTTGCCTGAGAACATTGTGCAATGACCTGCTTTTGAAAATAATGAACCGTTTGGCGGGCTTATTTCAACAGATTTTGATTTTTTGAGTTGTCGTATGATAGTGAAAAAAGTTGTCGGCGTACCACGGCCGGGGACAGTGGGAGCGAATAAGTGACTCGCGAGGTGACAGATGCATTTTCGAAGTAAACGTTACAGGAAGGATATCGAAAGTTTTTCACAGGAGGCATTGCCTTTAGCTGACGCGGTAGATAAGGTCAAGGGGTGGGCCTCTACCAAGTTCAATCAAACTGTCGAATGTGTGGTGCATTTGGGAATAGATTCCCGCCAGGCGGAACAGGCGGTTCGTGGGTCGATATCTCTGCCGCACGGTATTGGCAAGACCTTAAGTGTGATAGCCTTTTGTGAGGATAACGAGGTGGATGGGGCCAAGGCGGCTGGCGCTATCGAGGCGGGTGGCGATGAGTTGGTCAAGAAGATCCAGGGTGGGTGGATGGATTTCGATGTGGCGATCGCTCATCCTCGGATGATGAGCAAGGTGGGCAAATTGGGTCGTATTCTGGGACCGCAGGGTAAGATGCCTTCTCCCAAGAGTGGGACGGTGACTACGGATGTGGCAAAGGCAATACGGGATTATGCGGCCGGCAGAGTCGAGTTTCGCAACGACAGCGGCGGTAACGTGCATGTGCCCGTTGGCAAAATCGATTTCGAGTCGCAGAAGCTGACTGATAATATAACAGCGTTTATTGACATGATCAAGAGGATGCGACCAGCCACCAACAAGGGTACCTATATCAAAAAGATTTCTATATGTGCCACGATGAGTCCCGCGGTGGAAGTTGTTATTTCTTCGTGATTTGTAGAAGAAGGCACGAGGCATGGCGTGAACTATATCATGTATAGTATAAGATATTAATAGCAGTAATTCTATACGTTCAGGTTAAAGAGGTTAAGATGAGCAAAAGGATGAAACAACTGATAGAAGTGGAGTTGAAGTCTCGATTTAGAGGCGTCAACGAACTGGTGGTGGTATCATTGCGCGGCATTAAGGGGAAGGACAATAACCAATTGCGTGGAGATCTGCTCAAGAAGCAGATACATCTTAACGTGGTTAAGAATTCTCTTGCCGGGAGGATTTTTGCAGATGCAGGTATGGAACAGGTCCGAGAGGTTTTGACCGGTCCCTGCGCGATAGCATACGGTGGCGACAGCATTGTCGATCTGACCAAGGCCCTGATGGAATGGGACAAGAAGCTGGAATTTTTCGAGATTAAAGGCGGTTATTTGGAGGGTAAGGTTCTTGACGGGGAGGCCGCCAAGGCGTTGTCGAAATTGCCGAATCGTGAGGAGATGCAGGGTTTGCTGGTGATGTTGGCCAAGTCGCCTGGTAGTCGTGTGGCTGGGGCGATCGGTTCTCCGGCCGGACGTATTGCCGGTTGCATTAAGAGTCTGGTCGAAAAACTTGAAGCGGCGTGAAGGAGATTATGAACGAGTAGTTTGAGTAATAAGATCGTTATGAGTATAAATTGCTGAACCGACTGTCCCTTTTGGGTTAAAACAGGATGAAGGCATCTTGGCACTTGGTTCGGCGAGTTTGGTATTAGATTGGAGAAATGGTTAAAATGACAGAAGAAACAGCAGAAAAAACGGTAGAGGCAACGGCAGCGGCGAAAACTTATAGTGACGACATTAAGAAATTGGGTGACAAGATTGTGGGACTAACTCTTTTGCAGGCCAAGGCGTTGGGTGATTATCTTAAGGATGTGTATGGTATTGAGCCGTCGGGCGGCGCGGTGGCGATGGTGGCTCCGTCGGCTGGTGCCGGCGAAGCGGCAGTGGAAGAAAAGAGTTTATTTAACGTGATCCTCAAGTCGTTCGGTGATCAGAAGATCAAGGTTATCAAGGAGGTTCGCGCTGCTACGGGTTTGGGTCTCAAGGAAGCTAAAGATCTTGTCGAAGGCGCACCTAAGCCGATCAAAGAGGGTCTGAACAAGGAAGACGCGGATAAGCTACGTAAGGCTCTGGAAGAAGTTGGGGCAACGGTTGAAGTTGCCTGATGCAGTTATGCGTGTTTGCGGACTTAAAACGGTCAGTTTGAGTGTGCGACTCGCACTTTTTATTGTGTGTTGCCTATAAGTCAGAAATTAGCTATTTTCGACTTTCTTTGAGGAGACCGAGATGTCTGTTACTGAGATTCGTCAGTTTGGCAAGACGGCCCCGCTTGTTGATATTCCGTCGTTGAGCAACATTCAAAGAGAGAGCTATGCTCGTTTTTTGCAGGAATATGTGCCGCCGGACGCAAGGAAACCGATTGGTATAGAGGGTCTTTTGCGTGAGATTTTTCCGATAGTAAGTTATGACGGAAACACGCAGTTGGAATATTTGGATTATGATTTGGGCAAGGCTCGTTATAGTCCGGACGAGTGTCGGCAGTTGCGTTTGACGTATGGCGTACCGTTTCGCATTCGGTGCAGACTGGTGCGTAAGGATCACGAAGAGATCATGGAGGACAATATCTATCTGGGCGAGATACCGATAATGATGGGCGGGGGTGAGTTTATCATTAACGGCGCCGAGCGAGTGATAGTCAGTCAGTTGCACCGCAGTCCTGGGGTGGATTTTGTGGTGGAAAGCCAGGAAGGCGACCGGCCTTTACATGCCTGTCGTATCATTCCGGAACGTGGCAGTTGGATCGAGATGAACGTGACCAAGAAAGACGTTTTGGTGGTTCGAATCGATCAATCGAGCAAACTAAGCGTCACCACGTTTCTTCGGGCGATGGATGCGCGGTTCAGCAGTACCGAGTCGATTATCCGCGAGTTTTATCCGACCAGGAAGATTTCGGTGGGCGATCTTGATGCGGAGATGTGGGTGGTGGGATCTGTTGTGGATACGGAGACCGGCGAGGAGCTGGTGAAGGCCGGCTGTCAAATAGGAGAGAATCTTCAGCAAATACAGCAATCTTCGCTCAAGGAGATAGAAGTTTGCGACAAGATCAAGGATATGATCATCATGAATTCTCTGGCGGAGGACCCTTGTGACGACCACGAACAGGCGGTGATGAGGATCTACTCGCGTTTGCGTCCCGGTAATCCTGTCAAGCTGGATAAGGCCCAGACTTTCTTTAAGGAGAAGTTCTACGACAGCAATCGTTATCGTCTGGGTCGAGTGGGCCGATTTCGTGTGAATCGCAAGTTCAAACAAGATATCAGCGAAGAAGAAATGATATTGCGTCCGGAAGATTTCCTCAATTCATTGAAGTACATGATGGCTCTTCGCAGTGGCGAAGGTGAAGTCGATGACATCGATCATTTGGGCAATCGGCGTCTGCGAACAATCGACGAATTGGCGGTTGATGAGTTTCGTAAGGGATTTTTGAAGCTTCGCCGCAGCGTTCAGGAACGAATGAGTATCAAAGATATCGATCAGTTGGGTCGAGTGGCGGAGTTGATCAACAGCAAGAGCATTACCAGCAGTATAGAATTCTTTTTCGGTCGTGGCGAGTTGAGCCAGGTAGTCGATCAGACGAATCCTCTGAGCCAGTTGACCCATGAAAGAAGGCTCTCGGCGTTAGGTCCTGGTGGACTTAACCGTAAACGTGCCGGTTTTGAAGTACGTGACGTTCATATCAGCCATTATGGTCGTATTTGTCCGATCGAGACGCCGGAAGGGACCAATATAGGTTTGATTTCGTCGTTGAGCATTTATGCGGGTGTGGACGAGTACGGTTTTTTGGTGACGCCGTATGCCAAGATTCAAAACCGTAGTGTAAAAGGTATCGTCATGTTGCGGGCCGATGAAGAGATAGAGGCCATTTTGGCTCCAAGTGACGTTATAGTGAAGGAGACGGGAAAGGTCAAAAAAGGTATGTTGCTGGCCCGGATCGGCGGTGATTTGGCTCAGGTTGACAGCAGCGAGGTCGAATATATGGACATTTCCTCGTCTCAGACGGTGGGTGTTTCGGCTGCGCTGATACCGTTTTTGGAACATGATGACGCTAACCGTGCTTTGATGGGTTCGAATATGCAGAGACAAGCTGTACCTCTGCTGTGTACCGAGGTTCCGATTGTGGGGACCGGTATGGAAAAAGAGGTTGCGGCCAACAGCAGTATGGTGGTAAAAGCGCGGAAGGACGGCAAAGTTACTTATGTGGATGCAAGTTGTATTGTTATAGATGAGGCAGATGAGTATATTCTGCATAAATTTGTCGGTCTTAATGAGCGGACGTGTCTGAATCAAAAACCGATTGTACAATTGGGCCAGCAGGTCAAGAAAGATCAGATTATTGCTGACGGTGCGGCCACCAACCAGGGCGAACTGGCGTTGGGTCGAAATGTACTGGTCGGTTTCATTATGTTTGACGGTTATAATTTTGAGGATGCCATTTTAATCAGCGAGAAGTTACTCAGGGAAGACACGTTTACCAGCATTCATATAGAAGAATATGACATCGAGTGTCGTGAAACGAAGCTGGGACGTGAGGAATTCACGCGTGATATTCCTAATGTTTCCGAGAAGGCTTTGGCTAATCTTGACGATGGTGGTGTAATTCTGGTCGGTACGCCGGTAAGAGCTGGGGACATACTGGTTGGTAAAGTGTCTCCCAAGAGTAAAAGCGAATTGTCACCGGAAGAGAAGCTGCTCTATGCTATTTTCGGTCGTGTAGGGGAAGATGTTAAAAACGATTCTCTGGAAGTTCCCAGCGGTCAGGAAGGTATCGTAATAGATACCAAGCGTTTTTCCCGCCGTATGTATATGAACGATCAGCAGCGTCAGGCACATGCCCAGGCGATGAAGGAATATGACGATAAGATGTGGAAGAAGGTTATCGGTATATTCCGTCAGATGTCGCAACTGCTGTCGGAGAAACTTGGGGTGGTTCCAGTTGATCCGGCTACCCGTCAGAAAATGGGCGCCAGTTCCAACGATGAGATTCTTAAGGAGCAGGTGGAGAGTTTCGATATTTCGTGGATCAAGCCTGAGAGCAATCACGAAAAAGCTCAGGCATTTATCGATCCGTATTGGAAGCATATAGAGGAGTTGCAGGAGGAGAAGAAACGTAAGCTACAGCAGATGAAGCGTGGCGATGAACTGCCCAGCGGTGTGCTGGAGATGGTCAAAGTGTATATCGCTACGAAGCGTCGTCTTTCTGTTGGCGACAAGATGGCCGGTCGGCATGGGAACAAAGGAGTTATCGCGAGGATTCTTCCGGAGGAAGATATGCCGTTTCTGGAAGATGGTACACCGCTTGATATTCTGCTCAATCCGTTAGGGGTGCCCGGCCGTATGAATGTAGGCCAGATTTTGGAGACGCACCTGGGATGGGCGGCCAAGATATTGGGTTTTCAGGCGCTTAATCCGGTTTTTGATGGAGCTGATGAAAAAGAGATTTATGAGGCGGTGGAGCAGGCGAACCAAAAAGTTCGGAAGTTGATGGCGGGTATCGAAGAGAATAAGTCGGTTCCGGATGCCGACCAGTTATATGTGGAGATGCCGCCGAGTGGTAAGATGGTTGTTTATGACGGTCGTACCGGTGAGAGGTTTGAGCAGCAGGTTATGGTGGGTTATATGTATCTGTTGAAGCTTCACCATTTGGTGGATGAGAAGATTCATGCTCGTGCGACCGGTCCTTATAGTCTGATTACACAGCAGCCGCTTGGCGGCAAGGCGCGTACCGGTGGTCAGCGGTTCGGTGAGATGGAGGTGTGGGGACTGGAGTCTTATGGGAGTGCGTTCATACTTCAGGAGCTTTTGACGGTAAAGAGTGACGATGTGGAAGGTCGTACCAAGATATATGAATCGATGGTCAAGGGTACGAATAGTCTGGAGGCTGGTACCCCGGTGTCGTTTGATGTTTTGTGTAACGAGATTCGCGGCTTAGGTTTGAATATTCAACTGGAAAAGAAGCGGATATAAAGATTTTGTCCGTATGTTCTATATAGGAGAGAACCAGAGATGGTAGAGTCGATTTACGACCGTATCAATGATTATGGTTCTGTTAAAATTGGTTTGGCCAGTCCCAACGATATACGCAGTTGGTCTTTCGGCGAGGTGCGTAAGCCTGAGACGATCAACTATCGTACTTATCGTCCTGAGAAGGACGGTCTGTTCTGTGAGCGGATATTCGGTCCGGAACGTGACTGGGAGTGTGCCTGCGGCAAATATAAGGGCACCAAGTTTAAGGGGATTATTTGTGATCGTTGCGGCGTCAAGGTGACGCATAGTCGAGTTCGTCGCAAACGGATGGGCCATATCAATTTGGCTGCGCCTATAGTTCATATTTGGTTTTTCAAGGCTATGCCTTCGCGTTTGGCCAATATTTTAGACATGAAGACAACGGCGATGGAGAAGATAGTCTATTTTCAAGACTATGTGGTCACCGATCCGGGTCCGACGCCGCTGAAGGCTCGCCAGTCGCTCTCTGAAGAGGACTACCGACGCGCCGTGGAGACGTACGGCGATACATTCACCGCGGAGATGGGAGCGGAAGCGGTACGTTCGCTGTTAGGGGCAATTAATCTGGACAGTGAAGTGGTCAAGTTGCGTCAGGATCTGGATAAGACCAACAGTCAGCAGAAGATCAAAGAGATCAGTAAACGACTGAGGATCATAGAATCATTGCGTAAAAGCGATAATGATCCTAAATGGATGGTTATGGATGTGATACCGGTTATTCCGCCTGATTTGCGTCCGTTGGTTCTTTTGGAAAGCGGCAACTTTGCTACGAGTGATCTTAACGATTTGTACCGACGTATTATCAATCGCAATAATCGTCTTAAGAAGCTGGTTGATCTGAACGCCCCGGAAGTGATTATCCGCAATGAGAAGCGTATGCTTCAGCAGGCGGCGGACGCTTTGTTTGATAACGGTCGGTGTCGTCGTCCGGTATTAGGTTCGAGTAATCGTCCGCTCAAGAGTTTGACGGACATGATCAAGGGTAAACAGGGCCGATTCCGTGAGAACCTGCTTGGTAAGCGTGTGGACTATTCGGCCCGTTCGGTGATTGTGGTTGGTCCGGAGCTCAAGTTATATCAGTGCGGTTTGCCCAAGAAGATAGCGTTGGAGCTTTATCAGCCGTTCATAATCCGGCAGTTGAAAGATCGTGGTCTGGCCGACACGATCAAGAGCGCCAAAAAGATGCTGGAGCGCAAAGAGGATTGTGTGTGGGACGTTTTGGAAGAGGTGATTCGTGAACATCCGGTGTTATTGAACCGTGCTCCGACGCTTCACCGTATGGGTATTCAGGCGTTTGAGCCGGTACTGATCGAAGGTAACGCTATACATCTTCATCCTTTGGTGTGTCGCGGTTTTAATGCTGACTTTGACGGCGATCAGATGGCGGTGCATTTGCCATTGAGCGTAGAAGCTCAAATAGAGGCGCATGTATTGATGATGTCGAATTGTAATATTTTCTCTCCGGCGAACAGTTCACCGATCATGTCGCCGTCGCAGGACATTGTGCTGGGCAACTATTATATCACGATAGAGCGGCCCTGTGAAAAGGGTGAGGGAATGATTTTTTCGAGTCCGTTCGAGGCTATGCTGGCTTATGATCAGGGTAAAGTCAGTCTGCAAGCCGGGGTAAAGGTGCGTCTGAACCCCGGTGATCGGGCGGTGGATGGTGATGGTAATTACAGTGAGCCTGGGGTCATTTTGAAAACAACGGTAGGCCGCTGTATTTTTAACGATGCTATGGCGGAAGAGATGCCTTTTTACAATTTTGCTCTGGGTTCCAAGGGTTTGAGCGGGGTGATCAGCGATTGTTTCAGGCTTGCCGGTCGGAGCAAGACCATAGATTTGCTGGATACTATCAAGGAATTGGGGTTCAAATATGCGACTCTGGCGGGCATTTCGATATCGGTTACCGATCTGAGGATACCGAGCAAGAAGCAGGAAATCATCGATGCTACGCAGAAGAAGGTTAATCGCATCGAGAAAAACTTTAAGGCAGGCGCCTTGACCGAAGGTGAGCGCAAGAATCAGGTCATCGATGCATGGACTCATGCTCGTGTTGAGGTGACCAACGAGATGATGAGGGAGTTGGAAAGTGACGAACGTGACGGCAAGCCTTATTTGAATCCGGTGTTTTTAATGACCGAATCGGGCGCTCGTGGTCGGGTCGATCAGATTCAGCAGTTGGCTGGTATGCGTGCTTTGATGGCTAAGCCTTCCGGTGAGATTATCGAGACACCGATCAGGTCTAATTTTCGCGAAGGTTTGAACGTGTTGGAATACTTCAGTTCAACGCATGGTGCACGTAAGGGGCTGGCCGATACAGCCCTGAAGACGGCCGACAGCGGTTATCTGACGCGTAAGCTGGCGGATGTTTGCCAAAACGTAATTGTCAATGAACGTAATTGCGGCACTCTGCAGGGCATCAACAAGAGTGCTGTTTATCAGGGAGAAGAGGTTTCGATACCGTTGCGTAATGTGATTGTTGGTCGGATCGCCCGGGATTCGATTCGCAATCCGATTACTGACGAGATTATCGTTTCTGAGAATGAGGTGATTACGGCGGAGATAGCCCGCAAGATAGAAGATTTGGGTCTGGATACGATTCGGGTTCGCAGTCCCATGACGTGTGAAAGTCCGTTGGGCGTTTGTGCGACCTGTTATGGTGTCGATTTGAGTACCGGTTGGCTGGTGGAAGAGGGGATGGCTGTCGGCATTCTGGCGGCTCAGTCGATCGGTGAACCGGGCACGCAGTTGACGATGCGTACCTTCCATACGGGTGGGATCGCCGAGCGAGCCGTGATGGAGCATCAGACCCATGCCACGGTTGAGGGCACCGTCAAGTACTTCGAATTGAACGCCGTTGATGTAATAATGGAAGATGTGATAACGGAAGAAGTAACGGAAGAAGTAACGGAAGAAGACATCTCGCGGTTTATGTCGAAGGAGTTAGAGTATAAATATGTGACCAGGGACGAATTACCGGCAAACCAGTTTGATAAGCTGGTAGAGAAAGATTCCATCGACGGTGTTTTAGAGAAACTCGAAAACAGACTTATGGTTGAATTTCCCGACCCGGACAAAGAAGCAGGGAAACTCCCACTGCCTCGATGGAATGAAAAAAATACCGAACTAAAAGAATTTCAGGGGATCAACCCTGATGATTTGAAGAACCGTTTCGTCGAGAATTGGGAAAAGGAAGAGCCGGAATTAAGGGAAGTCTTTGCCGATCTTCTCAGAAAATGTCGGGAAAGGATTGCTGACGCTGACGGTTGGAAACAAGGTAAGGGTGAGGCGACGAAAGAACCTGGGATTTACTTCTTCCGCAGTAAGGATACAAAAAGCGTAGAACAGGGATATGTGGGAATTGCGGGAGAGCGCAAAGGCAAGGGGATATTCGGCCGGATGGAGAGCCACTATGGCATACCAGAAGATAACTTGCGGATAAAAATCGGGAAATGGTTATCCAAGGAACGTAAACCTAAACGTGTATCCACGGAACGCAAGCCTAAACGTGTGGCTCTTAAGCGTAATGGTGAGATCATTATTTTAGATGCCAAAGATCGGGAGTTGGAACGATACCGGGTTCCTTACGGTGCTTCGATTATGGTGGTTGAAGGTGAGCTGGTTAAGCCTGGGAAGGTGATGTTTGAGTGGGATCCGCACAGTATGCCGATTCTTTCGGAGGCGTCCGGTATCATTCGCTTCCAGGATATTGAGGAAGGCGAGACTATTCGCACCGAGACCGAGACGGGTAAGATTCAGCGATCTGTGGTGATAGAGCACAAGGGTGAAAAACACCCACGAATTGTAATTGAAGATGAGGAAGGTAGAATTCTCGATTTTCATTATCTTCCGGCTAAGGCCCGTATCCAGGTGGATGAGGGTAGCAGGATTTCGGCCGGGGCATTGCTTGCTCTGCAGCCGCGAGCGATTGCAGGCACACAGGATATTACCGGTGGTCTGCCTCGTGTTACGGAGGTGTTTGAATCGCGTAAGCCACGTGATCCGGCGACTATGGCTGAGATTTCCGGTCGAGTTGAGTTGCGCAGTGACAAGCGTCGCGGCAAGATGACCATTACGGTCAGGTCGGAATCTGGTCTGGAAATCGATCACCATGTGCTTCACGATAAGCATTTGCTTGTTCACTCTGGAGACTACGTGGATGCCGGCGATCCATTGGTCGATGGTCCTCTAATTCCGCACGACATTCTTCGGATTCGCGGTGAAGAAGCGCTTCAGCAGTACTTATTGGTAGAGATCCAGCATGTGTACCAGGCCCAGAAACAGAATATTAACGACAAGCATATTGAGATTGTGGTTTCTCAGATGCTGCGCAAGGTTAAGGTCGAGAACGTCGGTGACACGAACTTACTGCCTGGCGATATTGTCGATAAGTTTACGTTCCGGCGGGAAAATGAAAGACTTGCCGGTAGCGTGCGGATAGCCGACAAGGGTGATTCGGAATTGAAAGAAGGTCAGGTTATAAGCAAAGAGGAACTGGCCCGTATCAATGAGCCTATTGTCGCCATTGGCGGAGATCCGGCGGAAGGTAAGAAGTGCCGACCAGCGTCGGCCACGACGATGTTGCTGGGTATAACCAAGGCGTCACTGTCGTCGGAAAGTTTCGTTTCGGCGGCCAGTTTCCAGGAAACCACTCGGGTGTTGACAGAAGCGAGTATTTCCGGTAAAGTTGACCAGTTGCTTGGTTTGAAAGAAAATGTTATACTAGGGCACTTGATACCTGCCGGGACGGCTTTTAAGCCGTATCTGACTCTCAAGATTAAGCATACGGCCAAGCCGCCGACACCGATTGAACTTGAGTCGGATGAATTTACCGAGCGGCAAGCTGAAGATGCCCGAGCGGAACAGGCGGTCAAGGAAGCCTTGGGGCTGACAGATTAACAAAAGTTGCAGTTTTTATTTTGGAGTGGCAAATGCCGACAATTAATCAATTAGTAAGAAAAGGACGTAGAAAACCGCATAAGAAGTCGAAATCCGGCGATTTGGACAGATGTCCTCAAAAAAGAGGCGTGTGTCTGCAGGTGAAGACTCAGACACCAAAGAAGCCGAACTCGGCTTTGCGTAAGGTTGCTCGTGTGCGTTTGAGTAACGGCAAGGAGATTACAGCTTATATTCCCGGTATTGATCACAATCTTCAGGAGCATAGTATCGTGCTGGTGCGTGGCGGCAGAGTTCGAGATCTTCCTGGTGTGCGCTACCATATTATCCGTGGCGTGTTGGATGCCATGGGTGTGGCCGACCGTAAACAGGGACGTAGCCGGTACGGTGCTAAACGTGGAAAATAGTTTTGGAAGTTTTTAATTAGTAATTCAGATCGGAGGTTATTGGACTATGTCCAAACGTTTTACGGCGTCAGCCAAACAATTGACACCTGACCCCAAGTATGGCAGTAAGCTTGTTGCCAAGTTTGTGAACTGCCTGATGTGGGAAGGTAAGAAAAGCGTTGCTCAGCATGTAATGTATAATGCTATGGACCGGATCGGCAGTCGCATCAGCGATGTTCCGGTCCTGGAGGTATTCGAGGCCGCGGTTAATAATGTTAAACCTTTAATCGAGGTGCGCAGCAAGCGTGTGGGCGGTTCCACCTATCAGGTGCCTATGCAGGTTTCGAACAGACGTCAGCAGACTCTGGCGATACGTTGGATTCTCGCGGCGGCCCGGGGCAAGAAAGGCAGGCCCATGGCCATTCGATTGGCCGATGAGTTGATGGCGGCCTATAAGAGAGAAGGCGCGGCAATGACCACCCGTGAAAATGTGCATCGCATGGCTGATGCCAATAAGGCATTCGCACACTTTGCATGGTAATTGACGATAAACAATAACTGCCACGATCGGGATGAGAAGATAATTCCTGGTTGTGGCAGTTTTTTAGTGCTATTTTTGACGGGGAAAGGATTGAAGTTTATTGGGGCGGACCATGTCAGCCTACCTTGGGCGGCGTGCCCATGTGTAGCGTGAACATGATGAGCGTAGAAAATAGATATATGGAGCTTGCAAAGATACGTAACATAGGCGTTATGGCCCATATTGACGCGGGCAAGACCACCGTTACCGAACGGATTCTCTATTTCACCGGTCGCACCTATAAGATAGGTGAGGTGCACAATGGGACGGCGGTGATGGACTACCTGGCTGAGGAACAGGAGCGTGGTATCACCATTACTTCCGCTGCGACGACGTGTCCGTGGAAGGGTTACACGATTAATCTTATCGATACGCCTGGCCATGTGGATTTTACGGTGGAAGTGGAGCGTTCTCTTCGTGTGCTGGACGGTGCAGTGGCGGTATTCGATGCCAGCGAAGGTGTTCAGGCACAGTCGGAGACCGTCTGGCAGCAGGCCCGCAAATACAATGTACCATGCATCTGTTTTGTTAACAAAATGGACAAGGTAGGCGCCGATTTTGAGATGTCGATCAACAGTATGCGTGAAAAATTGCTGGCCCGGGCGGTTCCAGTTCAGATTCCTGTCGGTTCGCAGGGAGATTTCGTTGGGTTTATCGATTTGTTGGATATGAAAAATGTCGTTTTCAAGGAGGATAAGATCGGGGCCAGTTGTACCGAAGAGGATATTCCCCAGGCGTATCGGGATCAGGCTGAAAAGGCCCGCCAATATATGATCGAAATGGCTTGCGAATACGATGAAAATCTTATGGATAAGTACATTCATAATGAACCGGTTAGCAGAGAAGATATTGTAGCTGGTTTGCGGCGGGGCACTCTGTTGAACGAGCTAAATCCGACGCTGTGCGGCGCGGCTCTGAAAAGTATCGGTTCTCGCAGACTGCTTGATGCGGTGGTCGATTTTCTGCCCAGTCCACTGGATCGCGGTACCATTAAGGGTCATGTGCCGAACAAAATAGATAAAATCATCGAATGCGAGTGCGATCCAAATGGTCCACTGGTGGCGCTGGCTTTCAAGATTACCTCTGATCAGCACGGAGATCTGACTTTTGTACGAATTTATTCCGGTACCATAAGGAATAACATGCGAATCCTTAACAGCACGAGAGATCGCAAAGAGAGTCTGACCAAAATATACCGAATGCACGCCCAATCGCGAAACCTTTGTGAGACGGCTCAGGCGGGAGATATTGTGGCACTTATCGGACTAAAACAGACCCTCACTGGTGATACGCTGTGTCTGCCTAAAAAGCCGATTGAACTGGAAAATATTGAATTTCCTGAGCCGGTACTGAGTCTTTCGATTGAGCCGCGTACCGCCAGTGACCGTAGCCGTCTGGGGGAGGCTATGGGGATTTTGAAGCGGGAAGACCCTACTTTTTGGTTCAAATACGACCCCGAGACCGGTCAGACCATTATCAGTGGTATGGGCGAACTGCATCTGGAGATTCTTCAGCACAAATTGGTTCGGGACATGAAGGTGGATGTGCTGGTGGGTCGGCCGCGAGTTGCTTATAAGGAGACTATATCGGCTTCGGCCGAGGGGGTGGGCAAGTTTATTAAGCAGACCGGTGGTCGCGGACAGTACGGGCATATAGTCATTAGTGTTGAGCAGCACCGGCCCGAACCGGGGGAAGAGCATCTGGTTTTTGAGGATAAGATTGTCGGTGGAGCGGTGCCGAAAGAGTACATACCATCGGCTATAGACGGTATTCGCCATGCTGCTGCTACAGGTATTTTGGCAGGATACCCGATTATTGATGTAAAAATCAGCCTTCTTGACGGTTCCTTTCATTCGGTGGATTCGTCCGATCTGGCTTTTCAGCAGGCGGGAAGCATGGCCTTTGTCGATGCGGTCAAAAAAGCCCATCCGGTTCTGCTGGAGCCGATAATGAAGCTGCAAGTAGTTACCCCGGAGCGATTTTATGGTACTGTTCAGGGTGATTTAACTCGCAGACGTGCTGTGATCCATAAGACCGAACAGCGGGGTCAGATAAGGATTATCAACGCCCGTGTACCTCTGTGCGAGATGTTTGGTTATGCTTCAGATTTGCGTGGCAGCAGCCAAGGACGGGCTAGCTATACGATGGAACCGGATCAGTATAGCCCAATGCCCGATCAACTGGCGCAAAAAGTTATTGAAACAGCCTATTGACATATTATCCGACAGTGGTTAAAATACAAAATTCAGCTAAAGCGAGCGGCAAAACCAGGATGGGCCGCGGTAGTGTAAGTTGTTGTTCTATTTGAAGTTATCTCACGGAAGAGATGGGCAGCCCGCCTTAAGGATACCCAGTTGCTGGGGTTTTTGTTCTTTTAGAAATCTTTAGTTGATTTTTATAGATTTTTTATATTGACTGTGTTGACATAATTGCTATTATGAGCGACCTGTGTAAATTATTGTTGTAGATTGACTATGTTGACGGAACTATCAGTGACAGGAAGCTCTTGCAGATTAGAGTTGATTGTTTCGGATAGGAAAGATTATTGATCAGGAGCCGGTTTGGTGGAGACGGAAAGGATACGAATACGCATGGAGGCGTACGACCACGGAGCTTTGGATGCCTCGGCGCGTGAAATTGTTGATCAAGCCAGGCGTACCAGTGCCAAGGTAAGTGGACCTGTTCCATTGCCTACCCGTATAGAGCGATATACGGTACTTAGGTCGCCGCATATTGACAAGAAATCGCGTGAGCAATTCGAGATTCGTACGCATAAGCGGATTATCGATATTAGTGAGGCCAACCCCCGTACGGTCGAGGCCTTGAACCGTTTGGTGGTTCCCGCGGGAGTGTTTATCAAGATACGCGTTTAGCGTTTTTGAAGACGTGCTGATGTTAAGATGGGCACGTTTTTTTGTTGTATGAATTCAGGTGAGCAAACGAACAAGCCCCGCCGAGTTGGGTTTGTGGGTCCGCCTTTGGCGGATGATTTTTATTGGCCCGTACGAACGGGCAGGTATTGACGAAATGGCAAAGATGCTTTTGGGCAAAAAAATCGGCATGACACGGCTTTATAATGACGGTGGGGTTATAGAACCGGTTACGGTTATTCAGGCGGGTCCGTGCACGGTTATGCAGATCAAGACAGAGCAGACCGATGGTTATGTTGCGATGCAACTGGGTTTCGGTGACGTGAAGCGTTCGCGGCAAAAGAAACCTCAAATCGGCCATGCAAAGAAGGCCAATGCTGTGGTAAAGAGCTTTATTCGCGAGTTGAGACTTGACGATGCTTCTGGAAATGAGGTTGGCGATAAGCTCACAGTCGAAGTTTTTGAAGGAGTGAATTACGTTGACGTTGTTGGCGTTAGCAAGGGTAAAGGTTTTGCCGGTGTTATGAAGCGGCACGGTTTTAAGGGTATGCCAGCCAGTCGTGGTTGCGAACGGAAGCACCGCCATCCCGGGGGTATTGGATCGAATTCCGGAAGTGCCGGAACGGCTCGCGCTATCCGAAAAGGCAAGAAGATGGGTGGCCATATGGGTCATGTCCGCTGTACCAGCTGTAACCGGCGTGTTGTAGATATTGATGTGGGAAATAATCTGTTGATGGTTAAGGGGCCTGTTCCTGGTCCGGCCAATGGGTTTGTGATGATCCGAACGGCTAAGACCAGGCAATAGTGCGTCAAAGTGCATGAAGCCATAGTGGCGGAGCAATATGATAGATTTACCAGTTTACAATCGAGAAGGCCAGGAAGTTGATCGTATCCAGATCGATGAGGCTGTTTTGGGCGGGCGTGTTCGTTTTGTTTTGCTGAAGCAGGCTCTGGTCATGTATCATGCGAATAAGCATCAGGGTACGGCTGTGACCAAGAACCGTGGTATGGTGGCCGGTTCGACCCGTAAGTTGTATCGGCAAAAAGGTACGGGTCGTGCCCGTATGGGTGCCATACGTACGGCCGTTCGCAAAGGCGGCGGTGTGACTTTTGCCAAGAGAATTCGCGACTTCGGTAAGCGGATGCCTAAGAAGCAGCGTTGCATGGCACGTAACTCGGCGATTTTGGCTAAACTACGAAGTAACGATGCTATAGTGATCGACAAACTGGAGTTTGATCAGCCTAAGACCAAAAATTTTGTCGCCATATTAAATAATCTGAAGATTGATCGAAGTTGCCTGGTGGCTGTGGAAGATCGTAACGTTAATGTTTATAAATCGTTGCGTAACATACCTCGTATTGATGCTTTGGAAGTGGATCAGCTTAATGCGGGTGATATTTGTAGTCGTCGTAAGCTGTTGTTTACTCGCAGGGCGTTGGAAATTATAACGTCTTGCGATGGCGGCGACCCGGAGGCAGAGGGCGGAAACTGAGTAGTTTCAATGAGTAAGCGATGTTGAGGTAGTGATAAGTGGATAAATATCAGGTAGTAATTCGGCCGTTGGTTACTGAGCAGGGTGCGCATCAGGCGCAGGTTTTTAATGCGTATCCTTTTCAGGTACATCTCGAGGCTAACAAAGCTGAGATCAGGCAGGCTGTCGAAAAGATATACAATGTTAAGGTTAAGGATGTAAGGACGTCGAACCGTAAAGGTAAACCGAGACGTCGTGGTCGTACACGCGGCGTTACGGCGCATTGGAAAAAAGCGGTAGTGGTGTTGCACGAGGAATATCGGATAGATTTGTTCTAGGCAATTAGATCGCCTTAGTCAGAAAGTAAAAAAATGGGTATTCGTGTTTATAAACCGACCAGTCCAGGAAGACGAAATGCTTCGGTGAACGATTACGCTGAGGTTACGCGCAGCCAGCCTGAGAAGTCGCTGGTCAAGCGTATCAAGAAAAACGGCGGCCGTAATCACAGTGGTAAGGTGACGGTTCGTTTTCGTGGTGGAGGCGCCCGCAAGATTTATCGTATGGTTGATTTCAAGCGTAACAAGGATGGGATTCCGGCGAAGGTCGCGGCAATCGAATACGATCCCAATCGTACGTGTTACATAGCTTTGCTGCATTATGCTGACGGTGAGAAGCGTTATATTCTTGCTCCGGTGGGTCTGCAGGTGGGCGAGATGGTCGAGAGTGGCGTGAGTGTGGAGCCTAAGACCGGCAATTGTATGCCTTTGGGGTCGATTCCTGTTGGTTTGGAAGTGCATAATATCGAGATGAACGCGGGGCAAGGTGGCAAGATGGTGCGTTCGGCGGGTGGGGTGGCCCGTCTGGCTGCCAAAGACGGCAAGATGGCTCATATAATTCTTCCAAGCGGTGAGATGAGAATGGCGCCTGTGGTTTGCCGTGCTACGATCGGTCAGATCGGTAATGTGGATCATCAGCATGTGCGGATCGGCAAAGCTGGTCGCAAGCGTCACATGGGGAAAAAGCCGCATGTTCGCGGCAAGGCTATGAATCCGGTAGCTCACCCTATGGGCGGTGGCGAAGGGCGTTCTAACGGTGGACGTCATCCGTGTTCTCCCACCGGAGTATTGGCCAAGGGTGGTAAAACACGTAACCCGCGTAAAGGCTCGAATAAATGGATTATTCGTCGGCGGAAGAATAAACGTAATGGACAATTGGTGCTGTAATATAAAGGTGCAGGTATGGGTCGATCGTTAAAAAAAGGACCTTTTGTGGACGAGAAGCTCTTTGGTAAGGTGCTCAAACAAGATGAGCAGGGCAGTCGTGATCCCATTAAGACGTGGGCGCGGAGATCCACCGTTGTGCCGGAGTTTGTCGGACATACGTTTATGGTACATAACGGTAAGATGTTTAATAAGGTTTATATTACTGAAGATATGGTTGGCCATAAGTTGGGTGAGTTTTCTCCGACGCGGACGTTCCGTGGTCACAGTGGCGGCAGGAAGAAATAGTAAGGTTTTGATCATGACGGCTGGAGCCGGTTTGAATAAATCCGGCCTGAGCAAATAACAGAGGTTTTTCAAGAGAAGTCAGGAAACGAAGGAAGTAATGTTAAGCGGCAGCAAGCTTAAAAGATATCGCAAAGCGATGGGTATGAGCGTGGATAAGTTGGCGGAGGCACTGGTGCCGGATAATTTACCGCCGGAGAAATACCAGGCTCGAATGAAAGATTTGCGCGCGTCCATCAATAATTGGGAGCAGGGTCTTTACCATCCGCGGCCTAATCAGCAGGAGGTCGATGCCTTGTCGGGGGTTTTGGGGATAGAGCGGCAGAGTTTGGAAGTATGGTCGGCTTCGCATCTTTATGCTCCAATAGCACCGCGTAAAGCCCGATTGGTTGCGGAGTTGATACGTGGTTGTGCCGTTCAGGACGCATTGGATTTGCTGAAGTTTGCTAATAAGCGTGCAGCGGTATATGTTGACAAGGTTCTGCGCAGCGCTATTGCCAACGCGGATGAGCAGGAAGTTGATATCGAGCTGTTGTATGTGTGCGAGGCTCGTGTGGACGAAGGTGGCGTACGGCTGGCTACCCGGCGGTGGCGTCCGAAAGACCGTGGTCGAGCGGTGTCTTTTACCCGATTGGCCAGTCATATTCACGTAAGCGTTGATTTAGAGTAGTTTTTTTGGGAGATAATGCCCTAAGCGGTAGAAATTTGAGGAAGTTTATGGGTCATAAAGTTTCGCCAATTGGTTTTCGGACAGGAATAACGCTCGGATGGAAAAGCCGATGGTTTGCTCCGAAGGCAGCTTTTGGCGATTTTTTGATCGAAGACTATCAAATTCGGAAGTTTATAGATGATCGGCTGAACCGACGTCCTCCTTATGCCGCTGTCGGAGGGATTGATATTGAAAGGACTCGTGACGAGGTGCGGGTGAACCTTCAGACGGCCCGGCCGGGACTGGTGATAGGTCCTAAAGGGGCTGAGATAGAGAAGCTAAAAGAAGCGATTGAAGATATGATCAATCGCAAAGTTACCGTTAATGTAACGGAAGTCAAAAGCCCTGAGCTTAATGCTCAGTTGGTAGCTGAGGCGATTTCCGAGCAGTTTAAGCGGCGAGCAGCTTTTCGACGAGTGATGAAACAGCACTGTGAAGCGGCTATGGCCAACGGCGCTCGGGGCGTTAAGATTATCTGTAGTGGTCGATTGGGCGGAGCGGAATTGGCCCGTTCGGAGAAACAAATTATGGGCAGCATTCCGTTGCAGACTTTGCAGGCGAATGTGGATTACGGGTTGGCGGTTTCGGTGACGACTTACGGAACTATCGGTATTAAGGTGTGGATTTTCCTGTCGATGTTTAACGAACCCGAACCGAGCGGCCCCAGTGTCGGCTCCGGAGCGTCCGCGCCAAGACCGGCAAGACCGGCAGGACCGACAAGCAGGCAATCAGAACCGAAGAGGACAAGAGGTTAAATTATGGCCTTAATGCCAAAAAGAGTTAAGTATCGTAAGTATCAGCGCGGCAAAAACACAGGCAACGCTACGCGAGGCAATTTTGTGGCTTTTGGAGAGTTTGGTTTGCAGTCGCTGGGTCTGTCACAGATTTCCGGCCGTCAGATAGAAGCCGGCCGAGTGGCGGCGACGCATTATCTGCATCGCGAAGGAAAAGTTTATATAAGGATATTTCCGCATCGTTCGGTGAGCGGTAAGCCTTTGGAAACGCGTATGGGTAAGGGGAAAGGCGAGCCGGCTTTTTGGGCCGCTAAGGTTAAGCCGGGCACGATGCTTTATGAGATCGGCGGTGTTCCCGAAGATGTGGCGCGGGAAGCGATGGTTCGGGTGGCGCATAAGATGCCGGTCAGGTGTCGTTTTGTAAAACGTCATCATGCCGGATAGAATTTAAATGATTTACGAGAAACTAACGTTAAACTAACGTTGCAAACTCATAAGTGATTGGCATGTAATCTAATGTTTTGTGACAGGTAAGATTGACAGTTATGAAAGCCAGTGAAATAAGAGAATGGAATCCGGACGAGTTGGAAGGCGAGCTTGAGAGTCTGCGGCGGCGTCTGTTTGATATTCGCGGCCAGGCGGTTACGGAAAAACTTGAAGATCCGAGTCTGCTTACCAAGATAAAACGTGACATAGCCAGGATCGAAACCGTGATACGGGAACGTCAGTTGACAGGGCAAGTTCAAGAGGATTCTCAGAGCCAATAGAAAATCGCAACTAAAACAAGGATCGATTGCTAATGATGGCCACAACGCGTAAAACACCAACTTTGTATAAAGGTATTGTTTCCTCAAAGTCAGGGGACAAGACGATTCGGGTGGTGCTCGACTACCTGGCAAAGCATCCCAAGTACGGAAAGATGTTAAAGCGGCGGTCAGTTGCCCATGTACACGATGAGGGGAATCAGGCCGGAGTCGGTGACACGGTGGAGATTTGCAAGTGCCGCAAGTTGAGTAAGAGCAAGAGTTGGCGCCTGGTGCGCATTCTTGGAAGTGTTTGAAGAATTTTGTGATCTGATCACCAAGTATCAGATAAGTATTGGACAGGAATGGTTAATGATACAGCAGGAAACGATAATTGATATTGCCGACAATACGGGGGCCAAGACGGCTTTGTGTGTCAGAGTGCTGGGGGGAAGCACGGCCCGGGGCAAATTTACGCGACGGATAGCGGGAGTAGGTGACGTGGTGGTGGTTGCCATCAAGAAGTCACTGCCTTCTCTGACTCTTGACGACAAGAAGGTGCATCGTTGCGTTATTATTCGTACCAAGTATCCCACCCGCCGGCCGGACGGCAGTTATGTGCGATTTGACAGCAATGCCGGTGTTTTGATTGACGAAAACAGCAATCCGATAGGTACGCGTATTTTTGGCGCGGTGGCCCGGGAGTTGAGAGAAAAGAACTTTATGAAGATCGTCTCATTGGCATCGGAGGTGGTTTAGATGGGTTTACACGTTAAAAAAGGCGATACGGTGGAAGTGATTACAGGTGATGACAGTGGTGTACGCGGCAAGATTTTGAGTGTTGATCCTGTTCGTCAAAGGGTTGTAATAGAAGGGGTGAATCGTGTTCATAAGCACGTTCGTCCTTCGCGGCGTAATCCGCAAGGTGGCCGATTGTTGGTGGAACGGCCCATTCATATAAGCAATGTGCTGCCGATCAGCCCCAAGACAAATCGGCCAAGTCGGGTTAAGTTTGTCATTGGCGAAAACGAACAAAAAGAGCGAACAGCCACCGATGGCAGTGTTATTGATGTGATAAGGCGTTCTAAAAGGTAAGGGAAGGTAAACATGACGCGGCTGGAAGCATTATATAAATCGAAGATTATCCAGGCTCTGACCGAGGAGTTTGGGTACCGTAATTGTATGCAGGTGCCCAGACTTGAAAAAATTGTAGTTTCGATGGGTGTTGGCAGAGCGATTCAGGACAAAAAACTGCTGGAGGGCGCTATCAGGGACATGACCCTGATTGCCGGCCAAAAACCTTATGTCTGCAAGGCTCATGTTAGTGTTTCTAATTTCAAGCTTCGTGAAGGTATGGAGATTGGTCTGAAGGTTACCCTTCGCGGCGCCCGAATGTATGAATTTTTTGATCGATTGGTGAGTTTGGCCATTCCGAGGGTCCGGGATTTCCGAGGTTTGAATCCCAAGAGTTTCGATAAGCAGGGCAATTATAATATGGGACTGACCGAACAGGCGGTATTCCCGGAAATTGATCCGGATAAAATAGTTGGTGTGCAGGGCATGAACATTACCATGGTTACCACGGCCAAGACCGACGATGAAGGTCGTGCATTGCTAAAATTGTTTGGTATGCCATTTCGGAGTGAGGCAAATTAATATAGAAGAATAGCCCATATCAGGGCCAATGAGGACCGCATGGCAACAAAAGCACTCAGAATCAAGGCTGAAAGTAAACCGAAATTTAAGGTACGAGCCTATACACGCTGTCAGATATGCGGCAGACCCAGGGCGGTGTACCGCAAGTTTAAGATTTGTCGTATATGTTTTCGTACCATGGCTAACGAGGGTAAGATTCCAGGTGTACGTAAGGCTAGTTGGTAAAATGATAAATGGTAAATTGGATCTGGGAGTAAGTTAAGAATGAGTCATTGTGACCCAATTTCAGATATGTTGACACGAATTCGCAATGCCGTCAGAGTGGAACACCCGACGGTGAACGTCAGAGCCTCGCGAGTTTGCGAAAGTATCGTCAAGGTTTTGCAGGAACAGGGTTATGTTGTCGGATATGATCGGATTTCGGCAGGTAGTCATGACGAATTGGTGGTACATTTGAAGTACGGTCCTTTAGGAGAAAAGGTCATTAAGACTATTAGCCGTCGTAGCAAGCCTTCGTGTCGCGTTTATTGTAGAGTTGACGATCTGCCCAAGGTGTTAGGTGGTTTGGGTGTCGCTATTGTCAGTACCAATCGGGGTGTTTTGACCGACCAGCAGTGCCGAGAACAAAAAATCGGTGGTGAACTGCTTTGTACGGTATATTAATAGAAGTTGAAGGTTGAGTTATGAGTCGTATTGGGAAAAAACCTGTAAAAGTTCCTTCAGGGGTCAAGGTTGAGTTGAAAGATTCGTCGATCAAGATCAGCAGTTCCTCGGCCAGTTTGACCTTTGATATTCATCCGGATATGAAAGTCGAGTATGATGTCAGCGCTGCTGAAATCCGGGTAAACAGGCCGGGTGACGGACGATTACATAAATCTCTGCATGGTACGACACGGGCCATAATCGCCAATATGATCGAAGGTGTCGTTAAGGGTTTTCGGAAGAATTTGGAGATTTATGGTACCGGTTATGGAGTTAAGGTGCAGGGCAAAGAGTTGGTTTTGAGTCTTGGCTTTGCAGCTCCGGCTAGTATCCCTATTCCTGATGGGATTAATGTAGATATTAAGACGCCGAATGCCCGTGGTAACGACACGCCGGCGGTTTTTAGCGTGAGCGGTCCTGATAAGCATACGGTGGGCCAGTTTGCCTCCAATATTCGTCGGGCTCGTCCGCCGGAGCCTTACCTTGGCAAAGGTATTCGCTATGCGGATGAGGTTATCCGGCGTAAAGTTGGCAAGGCATTTGCCAGTAGTAGTAGTTAACTGAATGTTTTTAGAGAAAACAGATAGTGCCCTTTAAGTGGTAGTAAGATCGCGGTAATGGATAAACAGAAATTTAAGATTTCCCAACGGGTAAGGCGCAAGAGGCATATTCGTAAGAAAGTCTATGGCAATGGTCATAGACCGCGTTTAACGGTTTTCCGTTCGCTCAGACATATATATGCTCAGATTATTGATGACGACAGTGGGTTTACGTTGGTAGCTGCCAGCACCCTGAGCAAAGATGTTCGCGAAGAAACTAATAATGGTAATGTTGGCGCGGCTGCTATGGTGGGTCAGGACTTGGCTCGCAAAGCCTTGGATGTTGGTATCAGGCAGGTGTGTTTTGATCGAAACGGATACAAGTATCACGGTCGAATTCGTGCTTTGGCTGAAGCCGCACGAGAGGCTGGTTTGGTTTTGTAGCGTGTATATAACATAATTATTTGGAGATAGTAGTGGCTCAGTTCAAACCGAAGAAACAAGATTTTGAGGATAAGAGCCCTTATGACGAGGCGGTGGTAAAGATATACCGCTGTTCGACTGTGGTAAAGGGCGGAAGACGTTTTGGCTTTGCCGCTTTGGTGGTGGTGGGTGATCGCGCCGGTGAGGTGGGAATCGGTTACGGCAAGGCTAATGAAGTGCCTCCCGCTGTCGAGAAGTCTATCAAGGAAGCCCGTAAGAGTACCGTGCGGGTGAGTCTTTTTGGCAGTACGATACCCCACGCGGTAGTGGGGCGTTTTGGCGCTACGAAAGTACAGTTGTTGCCGGCTAGTGGGGGTACCGGGGTAATTGCCGGTGCTTCGGCCAGAGCGGTACTGGAACTAGCAGGTGTTCATGATGTGCTGACCAAGGTGTACGGCAGCACCAGTCCCAAAAATGTGGTGAAGGCTACGATGAACGCTCTGAAGTCGCTATACAATCGTGAGCAGGTTGAAGATCTCCGTGGCGTGGCGGTAAAGGTGTAAGTAACCTTTGACAGGCTCAGGACGAGAAGTTGCGAACTCAAAAGGAAATATAAAGGAATGCGACTACCATGATGAGTCATGAGATTACAGCGTTGGTCGGCAAAAGTAAGGCGCGTCAGCGTGTGGGCCGAGGTCGTGGAAGCGGTCTGGGCAAGACCTGCGGAAGGGGAACTAAGGGCCAATTATCGCGGTCTGGCAAACTGCCTACGATTGCCCGTGAAGGAGGCCAGATGCCTTTGTTCCGGCGTTTGCCCAAACGAGGTTTCAATAACGTTAATTTTGCTCACCGTTATTCGATCATAAATGTTTCGCAGTTGGACGGTTTTTCTGAGGGTAGTCGGATCGACGCCGTGGTGTTAAGTGACGCCGGTTTGATCCGGAGCGACGGATTGCCGCTTAAGATTCTTGGTGATGGTCAACTCAACCGTAAGCTGACGGTGGTTGCCGATAAGTTCAGCCGCAGTGCCGAACAAAAGATCACCAGTGCGGGCGGAGAAGTGGAATTGGTCAGTAAATAGATATTGTTATTTAGCGTGTGGTAATAATGCTTGGCACTATAGTAAATATTTTTAAGATTCCGGAGTTGCGAAATAAGCTTATTTTTACCGTAGTGATGCTTTGTATATATCGTGTTGGTTTTCATGTGCCGCTGCCCGGTATCGACCAGGGCAGTATGGCAGCGTTGATGTCAAAGGATTCTGATTCTCCGTTTGGGCGGGTGGCGGATTATTTACAGATGTTTACCGGCGGAAGCTTGCGTCAGAGCAGTCTTTTTGGTTTGGGTATCATGCCGTATATTTCCGCTTCGATTATCTTCCAGTTGTTAATTACGGTTGTTCCTGCCCTGGAAAAGCTGCACAAGGAAGGTGAGGTTGGCAGGAAGAAGATACAGGAATATACGCGATATGCCACCGTGCTTTTGTGCCTGATCCAGTCTGCCGTTATGATGGCCTGGATGAAAGGTATGGGGTTTGTGTATGATGAAGTGTATAAGGAACATTGGTACACGTTCTTTCTGATGGGCGTGGCGGCCATGACCGCCGGCACTATTTTTCTAATGTGGCTCGGCGAACAGATTGATGAATATGGTATCGGTAACGGTATCAGTTTGATTATTATGGCCGGCATTGTCGCTCGTATGCCCTGGGCTGTCGGGCAGGTGGTTTCAATGACGAATTTCTCGATTGACGCACCGGCCAGCGATATTGGTCCTGCCAAGCTTATCTTTCTGGTTCTTGCTTTTCTGGGTGTGGTCGCCGGCGCCATTTTGATCACGCAGGGTCAGCGTCGCATACCCATTCAGCAGGCCAAGATGACCCGTGGCCGGCGTGTTTATGGCGGTCAGCGCCAGTATTTGCCTTTGCGTGTTAATCACGGCGGTGTGATGCCGATCATTTTTGCGGTCACCTTAATGCAAGTTCCACCAATTCTCATTGGGAACCTGATGAAGCTGAAGTTTTTGAGTGAGAGTGCTTTCATGGCTGCGCTGCATTCGGCTTTTGGATACGATTCTTTTGTGTATAACCTTGTTTATATTGTTTTGATATTTTTCTTTGCTTATTTCTGGACTACGGTTCAATTTCAACCCAAGGAGATGGCCACCAATTTGCGTGATTACGGCAGCTTTATCCCCGGGCTGCGACCCGGCCGTCGGACTGCCGAGTATCTCGAGCGAGTTATGACGCGAATCACCTATGTTGGCGCGGCCTTCCTGGCTCTTATTGCCGTGGTGCCTACATTGGTTATGCTCTGGTTGGAGATTCCTTTTACGGTTGCCCAGTTCCTTGGTGGAACCGGTTTGCTGATTGTAGTTTCGGTTTCGCTTGATTTGGTACAGAGGATCGAAAGTAACCTTCTTATGCGTAACTATGCCGGGTTCATGGATGGCGGTAGAATTAAAGGATCGCGAGGATGATTGCTGTATTTCTTGGACCTCCCGGAGCAGGCAAAGGCACTCAGTGCAAGGTGATGGTGGATGATTATGGTCTGAAGCATCTTTCCAGCGGTGATATTTTGCGTCGCCATCGGAAAAAAGATACTGATCTTGGGAAAAAAGCCCAGTCTTATATGGACAAGGGGGAGTTGGTGCCGGACGATCTGATCGTTGCAATGATGATAAATGAAATGAAAAGTGTCAGTTCTGATGAAGGGTTTGTTCTGGATGGATTCCCTCGAACGATCGGTCAGGCCATGGAATTGGATGCTGCTCTGGCAGCGACCGGACGGGAGGTTGATCTGGTTTTGAGTTTGGAAGTCGATGATGGCAGGCTCGAACAAAGAATCACAGGTCGGCGCAGTTGTCCGAAATGCGGCGCTGCCTATCATGTGATATTCAATGCTCCCAAGACGGAGAATATGTGTGACGGTGGGTGTGGCGAACTACTCCAGCGGCCTGACGATACTCCGAAAGTGGTTCGTACCCGAATCAAGACCTACCACGATCAAACTGCACCATTGGTGGAGTATTACGGAACCAAGGGAAACCTGCGGCGGATTGATGGTAACCTGGATATTGAACAGGTGACCATGTCGCTGTGCGAAGTAATGGATAAAGCAGCGGAGACCGCCTGATAATGGCTGTCGCAATACGCAGCAAAAATGAAATAGAGTTGATTCGAGCGGCTGGAAAAATAGTTGCTCGGATTCTGAAACAATTGCAGGAAGATGTTACCGTGGGCATGACCACGGGACAGTTGGCCCGGATAAGTGACGAAATTATATCGCAAGCTGGGGCGGTCGCCTTGTTTAAAGGCGTGCCGAACCCTCAGGCAGGAGAAGATTTTCCTGCGAGTATATGTACCAGTATTAACGAACAGGTGGTGCATGGTATTCCAGGCGAGAGAAAATTGTGTTCCGGGGATGTCGTCAGCATAGACTGCGGTGTAAAGTTGAATGGATATTGCGGCGATTCGGCAGTGACCGTTATGGTGGGTCAGGTTGCTCTGGAAGTGCGGAAGTTGGTACAGGTTACCCGCGAGACATTGGAAATTGCGGTTAACGAAGCTCGGCCCGGCCGATATTGGAGCGAAGTGGCCCGAATGATGCAGGAACATGCCGAAGGGGCTGGCTTCAGCGTAGTCAGAGAATATGTAGGGCATGGGATTGGCCGAAAGATGCATGAAGATCCCAAGCTGCCCAATTTTGTCAGTAGGGAATTGTTGGAAAATGATTTGCTCCTGCGAAAGGGTATGATTTTGGCAATTGAGCCGATGATCAATCTCGGCACTTGTCATACGCAAGTGCTTCATGACGGCTGGACGGTGGTTACCGCCGACGGTAAGCCGTCGGCGCACTTTGAGCATACGGTGGCCATCACTGATGGCGGTGCTGAGGTGTTGACAAGCCTGGATTAGACGAATGGGATAATGCCGAGAATCGACTGTGTTTTAGGGTTGTGTATGGGCAAAAGCAATGCCATTAAAGTAGATGCGACGGTGCTTGAAGCATTACCCAATGCTGTGTTCAGGGTGTCGTTGGAGAATGGCCATGAAGTTCTTGCCCATGTTTCAGGTAAGATGAGAATGAATTTTATCAGGATTCTACCAGGCGATACGGTGACGGTCGAGGTCAGCCCGTACGATCTGTCGCGAGGACGCATAGTGCTGCGAAAGTAGATATCAGACAGGTGTTATTATGAAGGTGCGTAGTTCAGTAAAAAGAATTTGTGAGAATTGTAAGATTATCAAACGGAAGGGGATTGTCAGAGTGATCTGTTCGTCTAATCCCCGTCACAAACAACGTCAAGGTAAGTAGCGAGGTTTTATTATGCCGCGTATTGCTGGTATTGATGTGCCCAATGACAAGCAGGTATGGGTTGCGCTGACCTATATCCATGGTATTGGGCCCTATTTGTCAAAGCAGATACTCAAAGAAGCGCAAATTGGCGAGACTGTTCGAGCCAAGGAATTGACAGATGACGAACTCAGTCGTATTAGTACTATACTCGACCGTAACTATGTGATTGAGGGGCAACTTCGCCGTCAGGTTAGTCAGAATATTGGGCGTCTGAAAGATATTGCCAGTTATCGCGGCCTGCGTCATCGAAGAGGACTGCCTGTTCGTGGGCAAAATACGCGAAGTAATGCCCGAACGCGTAAAGGACCGCGCAAGACAGTTGCCGGCAAGAAGGGTGTTAAGGAAATGCACGGCTAAAGGCGTGTTTATTATAAACAAACAATAACGGAGACAAAAACGTTAAAATGGCCAAAAAGTCTTCAAAAAAAAGAGTACGACGCCATGTGGGCAAGGCTATCGTTCATATTAAGGCCTCTTTCAACAACACCATGGTAACTATAACGGATGTTAATGGTGATACGCTGTGTTGGGACTCCGCCGGCACTATCGGCTTTAAGGGATCGCGAAAGAGTACTCCCTTCGCCGCTCAGCAGGCGGCGGAAAAATGTGCCCACACCGCCAAGAAGTATGGTGTTGTCGAATTGGAGGTTCGTGTTAAAGGAGCCGGATCCGGACGTGAGTCTGCTATCACAGCTCTTCAGTCGGCAGGCATGAGGATATCATCCATAGAGGATGTTACGCCTTTGCCGCATAATGGATGTCGTCCGAAAAAAAGAAGAAGGGTGTAACCTGACGCGGTAACACAAAAGGAATTTGAATTCATAATAAACTGTAGGAGCTATATAAAACCTATGGGTAGAACTTTAGGATCAGTTTGTCGGATGTGCCGGCGCGAAGGTGTAAAGCTGTTTTTGAAGGGACTTCGCTGTGATACTGCCAAGTGCCCGATTGAGAAACAAAACCGTAACAAGCCTCCTGGCATGAGTTCATGGCGTCGTGGGCGAACCAGTGACTATGGCGTTCATCTTCGCGAGAAGCAGAAGATGAAGCGATATTATGATATCCTGGAAAAGCAGCTTAGCATTTACTTTTCCAAGGCGGAGCGGATGCACTGTAATACCGGCGAAGCATTGTTAGGGATGTTGGAGAGGCGGTTGGATAACGTCATTTACAAGATGAACTTCGCTCCGTCACGGCGACAAGCCCGGCAGTTGATTGCTCACGGACACGTGCACATTAACGGACACAAGGTTGATGTCCCCAGTCGCCTTGTCAATCAGGGCGACAAGATCACGCTTAAAACGGCTGAGCGGACAAAAAAAATGGTCAAGAGCTATTTGGACACTGAGGGCGAAGCTCCAGTGCAGTCTTGGCTTCAGGTCGATACCAATATTATGGAAGGTGTGGTAGTGGCTCTGCCGAGTCGCGAGGATGTGCAGATTCCCGTGGAAGAGCAGTTGGTTGTGGAATTTTGCTCGAGGTAGTTTCGTACTGCCCGATAACTGGAATGTATAACAAAGAATTCGTTGCTTAAGCCGTAATCAAGAGAAAGTAATATCTTCTTGACAGGCCTCTGGCGGTAATGTGGCCGCCTGAGAGAGATATAACTGATGGTGGTTGCGGCGGCTTTGGAGGCCGAAAAATGCGAATCAGGTGGCGCGGACTTGAGTTACCCACAAGGGTTGAATTGGATACCGGGGTGTCCACGGCAACTTACGGCAGGGTTTATATCGAACCCTTTGAACGCGGTTTTGGCACGACCGTAGGTAACAGCTTACGCAGAATTTTGTTGTCTTCTCTAGAGGGAAGCGCTGTAACTTCCATTAAGATCAAGGGAGCCAGTCACGAATTTACTTCTTTGCCGGGGGTGGTCGAGGACATGACCGATATCGTGCTTAATGTCAAGTCCTTGGTGGTGAAACTGGATTGGGAATCCGATGAGCCAAAGACCATGCGCATTGACGTGAACAAAGCTGGTATCGTGACCGCTGCCGATATCAAAGCGGACCCTGCAATTACCATTATTAACGTAAACCAGGTGATTGCTACATTGACCGAAAACGTAGAGTTTTCAATGGAAATGACGGTTCAAAAAGGTCGTGGGTATGTTCCTGCCGGAGAAAATGAGGATGTCTCGGAGCGGGAGTACGGTGTTATTCCCGTTGACGCCATCTTTACGCCGGTGGTGCGTGTTCGTTATAAGACTGAAGAGACGCGTGTGGGTCAGAAAATTAACTATGATCGGTTAATCATGGAAATCTGGACCGACGGTACCATCGGACCGGAAATGGCTTTGGTGGAGTCGGCCAAAATATTACGCAAACATCTTGTACCTTTTGTAAATTACTTTGAGTTGGGCAAGGAACTTACCAGCCAGGTTCCTGAAGAGGCTGAAGAGATTGAATCCGATATTGACGAAGAACGGGAGCGAAAGCTTGCTATGCCCATCTCTGAATTGAACTTGTCTGTACGGGCTTGTAACTGCCTGGAAATGGCCAAAATCGAAAGTGTTGGTCAATTGGCAGCTATGACTGAGAGTGATTTGCTGGCTCTGCGTAGTTTTGGAAAAACCAGCTTGCGAGAGGTAAGACGCAAACTGGAGGACTTGGGGCTCGATATAGAATTTGGTGAAAAATAACTGGTAACGTGTTGTAATATAGACGAAGGAATGAAATATGCGACATCAGGTTTCAGGCAGGCATTTGGGGCGCACCGGGGCGCACCGCAGGGCGCTGCGGCGTAATTTGGCGGCGTCATTATTTGAGCACGGGACAATCTCCACCACGATTGAAAAAGCTAAGTTTGTTCGCCCGTTTGCGGAAAAGCTTGTTACGTTGGCTAGGGACGGCTCACTTCATGCCAGGCGCAGGGCGATAGCACTTTTGCAGGACCGGAATATTTGTGAAGTTGAGGATGGCGAACCGGTTAAAGTAACTACGGTTGTAAAAAAACTGTTTGAGGAAATTGGTCCACGCTTTGCCGAACGTAATGGCGGTTATACCAGAATTATTCGACTGCCTCTGCGACGCATAGGTGATAATGGCCAGTTGGCTATGTTGCAACTGGTGGGCGAAGCTGTGACCTCTTCTGTTAGAACCGCTGCCCCGGCCGAGCAACCTGTCGTTGATGTCACCGAACAGACTTCCATCGAAACACCCCAGCAGCTTTCTACCGAATCCGGTGACCAGACGCCTGCCGAGAAAACGACGGTGATGAATGAGCAGGATCAGCCCGCTACTGAAGAGTCTGTGGACCAAAAGGAGCCTTCAGAACAAGGAGAGGAAGAAACCGCTTCCGAAACAAGCGAAGATGTGAGCAAAGACGAAGACTCTCAGAACAAAAACGAATAAGCCCTAAAGCACCTGACGTCTCCAGGGTTGCTGAGCTTGGGTTTTTACACTCATCATAACGATACGTCTAATCCACTTTGAGATTCGGTACTTTATCAGAGGGTTTCTAGTGGTGGCTGATGAATGCATATTTTGTCAGATTGTCGATGGTAGGATTCCTTGCACAAAACTTTTCGAGAATGATCAGGTTCTGGCTTTTCTTGACATCAACCCCTGGAGCGAGGGGCATTCCTTATTGGTTCCCAAAGTCCACCGTTCTCTGCTGGACCAGTGTTCTTCTTCGATAGTTTCGGCTGTGGCGCAGCACATAGGCCCATTGGCCCGTGCCATCGTTGGGGCTGTCGGAGCCGATGGTTATAACGTTTTGAATAACAATGGTCGCAGCGCCGGGCAATTAATCGATCATGTTCACTTCCATATCATTCCACGCAACTCTGGCGACGGTATCATACAGCATGCCCCACAAGGCAAATATCAACCCGGTCGCATAGAAGAAATTGCTGAGATGGTTCGCGAGTCGCTAAAATAGTGACAGTGACGGGGTATTATTCTCCGTCATTCCCGGATAAGTACTATCGAACAATTGCCTGACCGGCGTCTGCAACGAGTGTTTGGGCGGTTATCATGCGGGCTTTATCGGATGCCAGAAAAACGACGGCATCGGCAACGTCCTGACCCTTGATTTCACGTTTTAGTATAGTCTTATTGATGTAATAGGGGATGACTTCATTGGGGTTTATGCCGTACTTCCTGGCACATGCTTTTATGTATTGCGGATTCCAGATTTGTGAACCTTCGAAGACATTGCCGGGACAAACCGAGTTAACCCGTATATTGTGTTGGCCCAGCTCTATAGCCCAGCCGCGAGCCATGTGCAGCTCGGCGGCTTTGGTAGCGTTATATGGAGTGTTGTCTTTGCTGGCTTCGATACCGGTTTTGGAGCTGATATTAATAATACTGCCTCCCATTTTTTGTCGGATCATAATTCTGGCTGCGGCCCTGGCCATAAGAAAATATCCGGTCAGGTTAACCTCCAGGGCAAACCGCCATTTATCCACCGGCAGGTCCACCAGCGGATATGCCGGAGCGACCCCGGCGGCGTTTACCAGGACATCTGCCCCGCCCCATTTGGTAAGTAATGCGTCGAATGCATCGTCAATGCAGGTTTCATCGGTTACGTTACAGTAAACTGTTATGGCGCAAGCGTGGGGCAATTCTTTTTTTATGATGGAAACTGTTTGGTCGGCGGTTTTGGTGTCGATATCGAAAACACCTACCATAGCGCCGGCTCGCGCCAGCCCGACAGCTATGCTTCGACCCAGTCCACTGCCTGCCCCTGTAACTATGGCAACGCGATTTTTGAGATCTCCTGCCGGAGCGTCGGCGGTGAGTTGCTGCTGATAGCTTTGTGCCTCCCATTTGTTGATGAAATCCTGTTCACGTTTGGTCAGAGTTCTAAGACCGCCCAAACGAATGGCATTACTACGGATGAACATAGAACCGATAACGATATTTTCGATGGTCCCAGTGGTTCTTGGATTGCCTACTACGAAAAGTCCCAACTTTTTGATTACAAACGCTGCAGGAGTGCGGTCTTCGGCAAGTTGTTTTTTGAATTTGTTGACGATGGTGTCATGGTCGTACTTGTCCAGCCACATAGCCGGTCCGTTGGCGTATATCATTTCGCCTGCCGACAAAGGCCCGGCCGCCAGTAACTTGGCAGCATCTTTTCGGGCCAGGAAGGTGGCAATGGTATTGTTCATACTGTGGCTGACGGTGGCATATTGTCCGGTTGCGGCAAAAATGGCGCCGCGGATGGCAAGTTTGGCGGCATTGATTTCAACTTGATCGATGGTTTTGATTTTGACTGTTTTTTGGCGGGGTAGTTTGGTTTTACAGATACGAACAGCCTTACGAACCAGGCGCAATCCACTATCGGCGGTAGCGGCGCTGACAAGCAAGCCGTGCTTATCCAGAAATACTATGGCAGGATCACGGCCGAAAGTTTCGCGATAATCGGCTGTCAGGCGGTATATCTTGCGGGCCAGCAAAAAACCTGAATCTGTGTATGGCACCCATAAAGGCGGGAGCTTTTCGTTTTTGAACAGTTTTTCTATTTGCGATTTACCGTTCCGGGCGTTCACATAAACGCTGACTGCCTGAGGATGTAAATGAATAACGTATCGGTCGAGTATTGCATGTAAATAAGTTTCTATAGATGGACGCAAGTGCGAAGGCATATTGTCATCGCAGGATAGAAGCAGACGCCGGGCCATTTCGTCTTCCCGCAGATCGGGGTCCATCTGATTCAACGAGTTATCTTTAAGTATGCTCAGGACCGAATCCATTCTCAGGCGTCGCCAGCCCTTGTCGGTGGTCATCTCTTTGAGAGTTGTACCGCTGGTCTTGATATACATATATTTCCCATCGGCGGTTTTTGCTGAGGTGTTACCACCGCCACCCTGAATCAGAGTACTATCCATGCCGGTGACGTTTGAAATCCTGATAAGATCTTTTAGTGTTTTATTCATTATTTACAAGAAATCCTTTCTTAGCCTCGCGCATAAGCGACACACAAGAAAAAAGTGCGATAAATATAGCCGCGTAAGCGAAATCCATCCTTTTACCTGTTCGAAATTTCAAGAAGCTTCTTTTCGGCGTCTCGATTCCAAAAACCACCGGAAAGACAATTCCCAACTTCGGGAAGCTGTTGAGCCAGTTTGTCCAGAGTAGTCAGGCCCAATTTTTTACAGCTCGGATAGACAATTATTTTACCGGGAATCTGTTGGCTTTCGACTGCTCGGATGCCCTCGACGGCCCCATCGAGACCGCAAACGGCCGCTACAGAAAGATTGGTGTTAAGCTTACCGGATTCCACCTTTTGCAGAACCATTTTCATATCGTCCAGCGTGGAACCACTGGTACCTATAAAATACATTTGTTTTTCAATATAGCGTTGCAGATCTATCTGGCAGGTGTCACCAGCCGGTATGCCGGCGAAAATGTTTATAATGGCGCCGTTGGCAGCAATGTTGACAGTATCGGCGATAAGCCTGGCTTGCGGCACCATCAGTACCGCATAGCTGATCTCCTCGTTAGGCCGGTCCTTTAATGGGTTATATGGCCGATAATTGATATTATTTTTTTGTGCCAGCGGCTTGGCAATTTTATTCAATGTCGTCAGACGCTGCTCATCAAGATCGCCCGCCCAGACAGTTACATCTTCCACGCCCTGGCAAATATTTCTTATTACGTGCATCATGCCCATCGGACCGCCGGCGCCGATAACGTTAATTTTGTCGCCCTTGCGGATTTCGCCGTTGCGTGGAATGCGACCTGTGGCATCTGCCGGGTCCGAGGTTGTAGTGCCGATTATGCGAATACCGCCGTAGTGCACCCGGCCGACAGGGGTAACAACGTTACGATCCAATTTGCCGCCGCATAATATAATGTTCAAAACCCCTTGCGGAGCCAGTTTTGCGAACAAAGATTCCAACGTTTCGGGGTTGGCTCCGAAATAGAGAATATCATCAAAACTGCCGTCAGAAAGGTCGTCTATATTTTTCTTTTTTATAACTGGGATATCTGTTTCACTTTTTGGTTTTTGTGCAAACACCCAGGCTACGCTACCTATTTTGCTGTATTTGTTCGCCAGGAACTTTTTCAAAACAGCCGAGTCGAATTTGAATTCAGCCACTACCAGCATTTTACTTTTTGGTTTTAGTCCGATGCCTTCCTTTACGGCATAGGCATCTTCCACACAGGCCCACGGTTCGACCAGCCCGATAGAGGCGGCGGAAAGCTCTTCAGATGCGTCGATTAGAAGTAACTCGCCTTGCGGCGAGGTAATGACCCTCTCATCCATTAACACATATTCCTGCAGAGCGCCTTCGAAGTTGTATCCCAAAGACGCATTGGAACTGGCGGTGGCCAGCCAGCGGTAATCGGTCTGCACTAGATAACGTTTGCCGACGCTTACGCTGTCAACACCTTCTCCAACCGCACAAACCCTGACGACTGCTTCATGGCCGGGGACGGTGGGGTTTTTGCCCGGCACGTAGCTGGGTATCGTTTTGAGAATCTCCGGTTCGATGCCGGAGACGATATCACCTTTGCGGACATGGCTGGAAAACTGTTTGAGAAGTTTCAGGTCGGAAAAACACAGACCTACCGCTTCCACCCGGCAAAGAATCTGATGTGCTCCGGGTAGGGTAACTTCTTTGGTCCTGTTCAATGTCAATTTATCCGGACCAATAAGTTGAACGGCATTTTGCGTTTTGGGAATCTCGTTGTTTGCCATCAAAAAAACTCCTGTGTTAACCGGTATCGGGCACATTTGCACTAAGCTTGGCAGGTAAGTGTCATTTTACCACTTTTTGAAATTCGTCAAGTATCTCTGTGGGGGTGCTGTTTTGGTCAAACTTACCCAGGTATTTTTCGTGAGTCGGTTGAACGGTCTTTCCGATCTTTTCATAAAAGTCGTTTTTAGCGGCCGTATCTGGAAAATGATTTATTGCCCATTCGCTGGTGTATCCCAATTGTGCTTGACGTTGCAGTATGGAATGGGCATATACGATATGGGCGCCTTTGAGAAATACCGGCAGCAACCGCGATAGTTCCCGGCTGGCAAAGTCATCGACGAATTTTTGTCCGGGACTGTTCATTTCAGTACCGACCACCACCGGCAGATGTAATTTCTGGGCCAGCTCTACGACATAAAAAAGATTCTCTGCTTTTTCATCTTTTACGCCCGGCGTATAATTGCGATCGGGAACGATATTAATAGCTCCCACGCCACTGCTCATGGCGATTTCCAGCAGTTTTTCGATTTCCTGTTCACCCCGGCTGGTACCGTCCAGCCATGTGAGGGTGGGAATAGCGCCGGCGGCAAGGACAAACTCATTCGTCTGGTCCATGCGTGGAAACGAGCCTTTGTCTGGCTGGACATAGCCTGATCCGCCGCGTTTCATGGTTTTAGTTCGGATCAGGTTGAGCAGATCGCGACTTTCCGGCATATCGCTTTTCTGCACAGAATCTCCCAGTTTCCCAGACCAGAAATCAACCAATTTCCGATCGTCTGGGAAAACCGACCGGGCTTTACGGGCGTATGCCAGGCATATATGACGCTCGGTAGCATTGCCGGCCGGGGTAAGCGGTAGCACATCGTTTTCGTAATCCAGTTCTACTGGTTGCAGATAATCATTTACACGATTCATCAACTTAATATTTCGTTGTTGAGCGGTTTGACGAAGGTTCGCCAAAAACTGCCCGGCATCTCCTGATAGTCTGGCTTGCGGAAATCCAATGCCCATGTGGTAGGTAATGCCCGGCTCGCCGGGCGAGGTGATTTCTTTGTCGGCAAATTCGGGCACATAAACTCGGGTTTCCATGCCGACGCAAGCTTTGAGATTCAGCAAAGCAGCCGCTGCCAGGAACTCGTCCAGTCCGTCCAGGACATCAAAATCCACGATCCCGACAACTTCTAACCCTGCCTTGTAGGCCCGCCAGGCATATTCACACGGTGAGTAGCCGTAGCTATTGTAGGAGAAAAACGTATGACAATGAAGGTTTATTGCGGAGCAGGGCGGAGCGGGAGTAACTTGGCCTGCCTGCATTCCTTCCCATAGCCGCCGCAGAGCTTGTCTTCTTTGGGCAGGATCGAAACTGCTAAGTTTGTGCTCCAGGTTCTCCATCAGTGAAGGCTTACATTGTTTGTTTCACCAGGTGTTTTTCTTATATTCGGTATCCCATGTCTGCTGGTTGGCAGGCGGGTATTTCTTTAACGGATACGAATTACGGATAATTTCTCTGCCTTGGCTTAGCGATGCTATTTGTCCGGTCGCTTTGGCCTGCATGATAATATTGCCGCAAGCCGTGGCCTCGATCGGCCCGGTAAGCACTTCTTTGCCGGTGGCGTTGGCGGCAAATTGGCAGAGCAGCTCATTTTGTATGCCGCCGCCCACGATATGCAGGACATCCACCTCTTGACCCCTGATTTCTTCGAGTTTATTAAGAACCCAACGGTACTTGAAAGCCAGGCTTTCCAGAACTGCCCGAATCATCTGACCTTTTTCGTCGATGGTTTTCTGACCGGTTTGTTTCAGATAACGATTGATTTTCGTCGGCATCTCCCCCGGCGCAAGAAACTCATTATAATCGATATTGATTTTTGCGACAAACGGTTCGGATTGTTGTGCCATCTCGGTCAGTTCGCCGTAAGACAGCTCATCGCCGTGTTTGAGCCATTCGCGACGACATTCCTGAACCAGCCACATTCCCATCAGGTTTTTCAGCAGTCGAATCGTGTTATTTGCGCCGCCCTCGTTGGTAAACTCATATTCGAATGTCTTGTCGTTTATTATTGCTTTGGGTATTTCCAGTCCCATCAGGCTCCATGTTCCACTTGAGATATACGCCCAGTTGTTGCTGTTGCTCGCGACAGGAACGCCGACTACCGCACAGGCTGTATCGTGGGAGCCGACCGCGATAACCGGAATCGCATCGCATCCAAGTTCTCCGGACAGATCGTTTGTCAGTTGCCCGACTACTGTACAGGGCTGGACAATCTCAGGCATGATTTCCAACGGCAGATTGAGCTTGTCAAAAACCGCCCGGGACCATCGCCCTGTTTTCATATCCAACAGTTGTGAGGTACTGGCCAGGGTGTATTCACTGAAAATTTTGCCGCACAGATGATATGCGACCAGATCAGCGGTGAAAATCAAATTCCTGGCACGTGCCAGACTGGGTGAATTTGCCAAACGCATCACCAACAACTGATAAACGGAATTTATCTGCATAAACTGGATGCCGGTGTGGGCGTAAATATCCCTTTTGGGCATAAGCTCGAAGGCTTTCTCCAGTATGCCGTTAGTGCGACCGTCTCGATAATGGTAGGGGTTTTCGATCAGTGAGCCGTTTTCGTCGATGAGACCAAAATCCACGCCCCAGCTATCGATGCCAATTCCCGCCACGTTGCCGTCGCTTTGTTTTACCGCCAGACCGATTCCGGTCTTGATTTCGGTCATCAGCTTGGGAAAGTTCCAGCGGATCGATCCGTCCTGTTCCAGCGGACTGTTGGCAAAGCGATGAACCTCGAACAGGTTGAGGTTCTCGGCTGTGAGCGTGGCAAGCATGACTCGGCCGCTCTCCGCTCCGAGATCGACAGCAATGTATTGTTTACTATCAGCCATTGTCATGTTCCCTGTTGGTGCCGATAAGAATATTTGGGCGTGTCGTTGTGTACTATAGTATCATGTATTACCGCCGCTGTTAATCAAATGAAGCAGTGGCTGAGGACGATCTGCCCCTTCGACGAATGTTGGCCTGGCGTTCCACGGCGTAACGCTTACTACGCCGGACAGGTCCATCCAGTGCTGCAGGCGGGAAACCGCCAGGTTCCAGGTCATATGGAAGTGGTTGGCCGGGGCGTACTGCTTATATTCAACCATACTGGCGTATTTAGGGACAACGAAAGTATGGGGCCAATCCGGACTGGTCAGATTGCACATGGCCATTCCCAGTTCCTTAGGCACAGTGGTTGTGGAAGCCTCATCCCAGATCAGACTGAATTTCCCCGTGCCAGCGCTGTAGGTCATTCTACCGGCGATTCCTTTTATCCCCGGCGGTGTCATAAATGTCACCGAATTGCCGCCGCCGGGAAAATAGCCTGGATCGGCCAGCGGCATACGTACCCGGCTCATTATCTGTTTGACACTCTCACCCGGTTTGCCGGCCCAGTCGAACGATGCGCTGCCGGAGTTATTGCCGTCAACCAGTCCTCTGGTGATCCAGTCTGCCTTTTGCGGCAGATTCTTCACGCCTGTTTTCTTGGCTAACTGTTTGATTTCCCATGGCTCCCAGACTTTGCGGAAATCCATAAACAATGGCGGATTACCGCCGCTCAGATAGGTCATAAACAACATTGTCAGCAGCCCCTGGACGTCGGCTTCCGTAGCGTATGGCTGGGGAGCTTTCGGACCATTGTGATCGAACGTGCTGTTAAAAAGCGATTCCATACAGTCGGCCACCGGCAAAGGCAGACCTCGCGGATCACTGCCCCATTCCAGTTGACTCATAAAACCGCCGCCTACTGCGTTCAAATCAGACATAAGGTCACGATTAATCAGGTACATCGCCAACGAAATGTTAAATCGTTCGCTGTCCGCCTCGCTTTTTAACACAAGCCTTTTACCTACGTGCTTGTCGATCCAGGCCCGCAGTTCCTTAAGCTCTTTTTGATCGTATGCCTTTTTGCTCAGCATATCGGACAGCAGCTTCATATCCAGGCGGGTAATCTCCAGTCCGAAGGTATTACGGGTGGGAATGATATGCGCCAGCGCCGTTTCCATTCCCATCGAGTCATGACCGAATATCATTACACGCCGACCACGCAGAGCCACCGTCGCTACGGCTGCGTAACACCAGTTGATAAGGTTTGTCGCCGTTTCGGCGGTCATTTCGGGATTCAGGCCGGTATCCGGCCATGTGCCTACGTTCAGGGTGGACAGTCTGCCGTATTGGGCTATAGCCCCGTTAAGCGCATGAGCATAGACAACGCCGGGTTTGGGACCGCTGTTGCCGCAGGTTATGTTTAGGGGAGTATTGTTAGGAAACTGTTGCAAAAGAGAAATTGTGGTCAGTTGCGGAAACGCCCACGTATCGGGAGTACACACCAGGATGTCCACCCCGGCCTTTCGGAATTGCTCAGCCACAATATCCGCCTGCGATTCACTGTCGATCAGGACGGAAGAATAAACAACCGGCACCGGCGTCTGATCAGGCAGCACCACCGCGCCGCTGATGGTATCGGCTGTCATCTTAATGATATTGATCGCACGCTGGCGACTTTCTTGATCGATCCGCGGATCGCACGGCGAAAAAACACCGATTACCGGCGCCTTGGAACGAGCTTTGCTTATAACCGGCAGACAAGTAGCTTCTATTTTCTTACTCATCGCAACACCTCCACTTCTGTGAATTTCCTAATAGCATATATCATAAATTTTGCTCATTGTCATTTCGAGACTCAGTTTTATTTGCACGACCAAATTAAGCAACTTGTTGTTCCAGGTATTCTTTGACGCACTTAAGAAACTGTGCCGCTATCGTGCCGTCAATAGTGCGATGGTCGCTGCAGAGGGTGACTTTCATCATAGGCCGCAGCCCGATTCCGCCGCCGATATCTACAACCGTATTCTTTATCGCACCAACTGCCAGAATGGCGCTTTCCGGCGGATTAATAATTGCCGTAAACTCATCAACGCCAAACATACCCAGGTTGGATACGGTAAACGTGCCTTTGCCGGCGCCAATAATCTTACCATTACGTGCCTCCTGCGCCAACCGTTTAGTTTCCAGCGACAGATTGTCCCAATCTCGCCTATCGGCGTTGGTCAGTACAGGTACCACCAAACCCGCTTCTACGGCCGTGGCTACGCCTATGTTAATATCCGCCAGATAGTTAATCCTGTCCTCTTCGAATCGGCTGTTAACCACCGGATACTGCTTCAGGGCGTGGGCGCAAGCCTTAACCACCAAATCGTTTACGGAGACACGCTGAGATTTATCCTTACCCTCATTTAGTCGGCTGCGCACCTGCATGGCATTGGTCATATCAATCGACATCGTGACATTGAAATGCGGGGTATCCCGGAAACTCTTCTGCAGGTTCAAACCGATCGCCCGGCGCATCTTGCTCAGCTTAACCACCGACCCCACCTGCCCCTGACCTGCTGCTGGCCCAGCCGTTGCTGCCGGCACCGTTTTAGGCAGGCGCTCCGGGGCGGTGAAGGCGTATTTTTCCACGTCTGCGCCTAATATCCTGCCGCCAGGACCACTGCCAGCAACCTCATACAGATCGACATCCAACTCCCGGGCCAGTCGTTTGGCGTTGGGTGAGGCAAAAATGCGCCCACCTGCTGCCATCGCTGTTGCGGTGGCTGGGACCGATTGTTTCTCAGCGGCAAACTGTTCTACGTCTTTACGTATTATTTTACCGCCGGGACCGCTGCCTCTGATCAGACCAGGATCCACGCCCAACTTGGCCGCTACCTTTTCAGCGATTGGAGATACCTTAGCATGACCGGTGGATGGTTCGGTTGGCCTTACAGTCGGGGCCGTACCAGGGGCAGCACCTGCCGACGCTGTTTTTCCCACGCCGGCAGTTTCGATTTCGCTACCGGCCGGGCCAATCATTCCCACTGTTTTGCCTACCGGCACCATATCATCTTCCATGAACAATTGCTTCAATAGCACCCCACCGGCTACTGCGTCAATCTCTATTATCGATTTGTCGGTCTCCACTTCCAGAACCACTTCGCCCGCCTCAACCGTCTCGCCCAGCGATTTCTTCCATTTAACGATCCGTACTTCTTCAGTGGTCTGGTCCGGGACTGGAATTTTAACTTCCGTAGCCATAAATATATATCCTTGATGGTTATTTATAATCGCCAATTGAATATTAATTTTTCCCGAGTATTGCCATCACTCGCTCACAGACCTTTTCTGCATTGGGCATAAACGCCTCCTCCAGCGTCGGTGCCATAGGCGGCGGGCAATCACAAGAAGCGATCAACTCTATAGGCCCGTCAAGCCAGTCAAAGGCATCCTTTTGGATTTTATTGATAACGTGCTCTCCGAAGCAGCCGATACCCGGCGCCTGGGAGACCACCACGGCATAATTGGTTTTCTTTACTGAGTTAATAATAGTATCGACATCTAATGGTATAAGACTTCTCAGATCGATCACTTCAGCCGATATGTTTCTGTCTGCCAGCATTTCTGCCGCCTGACACGCAACCTTGGCCATGTAAGAATATGCGATCAGCGTTATGTCTGTTCCTTCCCGGCGGACAGCCGCTTGGCCTAACGGAATAATATGCTCGCCGACAGGCACTTCACCGCGATCACCGTAGAGCAACTGGTGTTCGATAAAAATAACCGGATTGTCATCGCGAATTGCAGCTTTGAGCAGTCCCTTGGCATCGCCTGGGGTAGAGGCGGTGACGACCTTCAAACCGGGCAAATGTGTGGCGATGGCCTCAAGCGACTGTGAATGTTGCCCGGCGTATCCTTTGCCGCCGCCGATGGTGGTTCGGCAGACCATCGGAATGGTAGCCTTGCCGCCGAACATATACTTATTCTTAGCCGCCTGGTTGCCCAACTGATCCATACTCATGAGAATAAAGTCGATATACATCAACTCCACTACCGGTCGCATACCGGTCATGGCCATTCCCACCGCCGAACCACAAATAGCCGCCTCGGATATAGGGGCGTTGAAAACACGCTGTCGCCCGAATATCTCCAGCAAACCACTGTTAGCGGCAAACGCACCGCCGTGCTCGGCTACGTCTTCGCCGTATAAGATCACACGCTTATCACGGAGCATTTCCTCGGTCAGCGCCTCCAGAATTGCCCGCCGATACGGCATACACCCCTTGGAATCGCGGTAGTCTTTAATCTGGTCCTTATGGTAATCGGTGGTTTTATACGTTTCAGGAACGCTTTCGCTGGTCGTATTAGAAAACAGACCTTCGTAGATGGTTGCCGGGTCGGGATATTTGCTTTGAGCCGCGGCGATGGTAATTTGTTCCATCTGTTTTGTAACGTTTTGCTCAATTTCGTCTAGTTTTGCTGCATCGGCCACGCCCGCTTTTATCAGTTCTTGTTTGATATGTTCGATAGCATCTTCACGCCGCCATGCTTCGATTTCTTCTTCCTGACGGTAGAGGTTTTGATCGCTCAGGGAATGTCCCATATAGCGATACGTAATCGCTTCCAGCAGCACCGGACCATCGTCTTTACGGCAAATTTCCGCCGCACGGCTCACTGCATCACGTACTGCCAGCACGTTCATGCCATTGATAACTTCTGCATGCATGCCATTGTCTTTATAGGCCCAGCCGCGGCGGGCCAGATAGTCGATACCGGTTATTTCATCTCGATTGCGACCGGTCATACCGAACTGATTGTTCTCGATCAAATATATTACCGGCACTCCTTTTTTGAGCTGGTCCATGCAGGCCAGGTTCAGTGATTCGCAGAATACCCCATTATTGCAGGCCCCGTCGCCGAAAAAGCACAAGGTTACGCGATCTTTACCCTGGAGCATCATCGAGAGACCTGCCCCGGTCGCAATGGGAATACTCCCGCCAACAATAGCATTAGCGCCAAGATGACCCACATTGAAGTCCGCTATGTGCATTCCACCTCCTTTGCCGTGGCAGTAGCCTTCCTCTTTGCCCAAAAATTCCGCCATGGTACGGTACAAATGCACTTCCATTGCTTGTTCGAACAGGTTTGTTTTGTTGCTGACAAAACTTGCGCCTGTTATGAAATTTTTCAATTGGTCTTTGGTCATCGTTTTGAGGGCGTAAGCCTCCTTGGCGATGCTGTGTCCGTGTCCGCGATGCGAACTGGTTATGTAGTCGTCGCCTCGCAGGGCCGCGTTGGCGCCAATCGCAACCGCTTCCTGCCCGATCGATAAGTGCGTTGCACCAGAGAACTTATATCCTTCAAACGGTACCAACTCTCCACTTCGCAGCTTGATTATCATGGTTTCGAACGAGCGGTTGTAGAGCATTAGGCGGTACATGAAGATGGCGTCTTCAGTGCTGAGGCCTGCGGCTAGCTCGTCTTTTAGTAACTTATTGTAACTAAAGCACTTAACTTCACCGAAAGTAAGTGTGCGTGGGGTGAAGTCGGGTTTGTTGATAACACTTTTCATCAAAAATTCTCCAACATTAGTATTTACAAGCAGTTAGGTGTTTTATAGAAAGCGGCCAGGGCCGTTTTTGACACTGAAAACACCGTTTTTTGTCCAAATTTATTGTAAAAAAGTGCGAAAAATCGCGTAACTTTGTCGCCTATTTTAACAATGCAGATTCGCCAATGCAAATAAATAGGTGGTGGGGTGGGGGATTGTTGTAAGTGCTTATTTTTGGTTGTGGAAAATTGATATAAGTCTTTATTTTTCGTTCGGCAGGAATGAACGTAACTCCTTATTTTTGGTGGTTGGGAATTGATGTAAGTGCTTATTTTACGTTGTTGGAATTGATGTAAGTGCTTATTTTTGCGTAACGATTATAACGATTAGGTAAGATGGGTAAGAAAAAACCGCAAAATTCGGCGAAATTTGGATG
>Ga0315276_10000147_pt1 | contig 57279 bp, 67 predicted proteins | sample YL17G05_0_MG_FD_204542 | JGI IMG/M metagenome (GOLD analysis project Ga0315276, IMG submission 204542) | Sediment microbial communities from Yellowstone Lake, YNP, Wyoming, USA - YL17G05_0 | ecosystem: Environmental > Aquatic > Freshwater > Lake > Sediment | place: USA: Wyoming | collected...
TAGGATTTTGTGTTTTATTCAGCATTGTGTTATCCAGCATAACAATTCTTAAGTATAGGTACATTTTCCAGATTTTATGAAAATAAAAACATGGTTAATATCTTTATTAACACTCGCGGTTATTGGATGCTCGCCAGCGCATTATGAAAAGCAGACAAGTAAAAAGTATAATGATATAACCACTAAGAAAAATTTTACTTTAGAAGAGATTACAGCAGCTAATGAGTTTCTTATAAATTTCCCAAATACTCTTCCTGGAGCAAAATCTATAGATAAATATTTGACACCCGAAGCAGAATATTGCTTAGTTCATATAAGGCAGATGCATTTAACTGAAAATAGATCTATAAAGAGGCTTGAAGAAGTTAAAAAAGTACAAGATAATATTTATTTGATTCTTTCTTATCTTGTTAAAAATTGTAGTGTCAATAAAATTTATGCTGAAGGATTAACCCCAAAAGGTGCTGATGTTGATAATTTTTTTGCAGAACTAATCTATACCTCACAAAGTCCTGAAAATTTAGTTTATGAAATAAAAAAACATAATACAGACAAATGGATTCCTATAAGCACAAAAGATACTAAGAAACTAAAAGAGACAATAGGCCCGGGACTTTATGAAGAATTTTTAATTTTCCAAAAAGAATTAGAATACGACGCGGTTTATAGATTAGCGACAGATACAGAAAAAATAGAGATTATGGCTGCTGAAGACCCTAACACCTTAAAAGAAGTAGACCATATGGAGGATAGATTAAAAAGATTAGGAACTTTTAGAGGGCTCATAGGAAGAAAGAAAATTTTTAATGCAATTCATGAGAATAGAGAGAATAGCTTTTTAGATATCGCAAGCAAACAAAATTCTCCTTTGGTTGTTGTGGTTTATGGTGCATATCATGCTTGGGGAGGGAAATTAAGTTGCGGAAATAATTATTCTTTAAGGGGCAGAGGAAGTATTTGTGATAACATAGCAGAGTGGAATTCTAAGAATCCTGATAAAAGATTTTCCCTAATAGAGATTGTTCCTTTTGGTTTGTAGTTATAGACAACTGCATTGATTACATGACATTTTGTATGCAGTTCTCTATCTGTATAACTGCGAATAATCGTAACTTAAACGACGCAGTTATCCATAGCTAAACCACTCTTTAATTTTCTGCCAGAAACTTTTTTTCTCTTGTTTTTCTTCGCCTATAACTTCATATTTAATTACTGGCTTTTCTATCATCGGAGGAGCTTCGCGGGCAAGTTGTTCTGTGGCAAGCTGTATAGCTCTTTCTATTGCACTTCTCGAATAATCTTGTTCTTCTAAAGAAAGTCTTAAAGAATCAAAAGTATAGCCTTTAGCTAAATTTCTTTTTATATAATTTGCTAATTGTTGTATATAATCTGTTTGCCTTGGCATGTTTACCTCTTTTGTATAAGAATATAGAGAAAAATAAGTTTAAAAATTTATCTTAATGTCAGAAAAAAACTTTTTATTTAACCTCTTCTTCTTTTAATTATCAATATCACTAAAACTACTACAACCGCGACAGCAATTGTTATTAAAATTAGCCAAACCCCCCATAAACTTGTTTTTTTACAAGTTTCTAATTCTGCTGGTTTGTCTTGTGTTGAAGTGCAATTGTTTGAATCTGTGCATGTTCTTGTTTTTGTGGCATTTACACAAGCACTCCATTTAGTACAAGTCCAATTTGAAGTACATGCAGTTGCATTAGGAGTTATAGTAGTGATAGGAACTTCTTCTCGTATGCTTTTAATTGTTAAATTAGCTTTATTGTTTTTTATCCCCTCTAATTTTATAGAAACATCGTAGAAAGTATCATTTGTTAATTCAAATTTCTTTTCTTGCCCAACAGACATAGTTGCTTGTTGGGTTGTTGAAGAAACATTTATAGTTGCTGTTGTGGTTGTTAAAGCAATTACACCAACATAATGGTCTGTGCTGTTTATTACAAACTTCACTCTATTTTTTACTGCAAGTTCTTTAGTATATCCTTGAGTGAATTGATCGTTTGTTAGTGTAGTTAGTGTTGTCCAGTAAGCTGTTGGAGTAGTTTCGTCGTCGGTAGTTCCACCATTGCTATCAGATGAAGAAGTTGTGAAAGAATGAGAGCCAGAACCAATATTTTTTCCCGTATCAGTACAAGTGACTGCTACTGTATAATTTGTACTTGCACTTAAACCACTTAAAGTTGCAGACCAGCTTGTTCCAGAGCCACTCAAAGAATCAGAGTCTGCTCCGCTATAGTTACAAGCTATAACATTTTCATTTGTTGTTACACTTAAGCTTCCTCTACTAGCAGTTTTGTTTGAAACTGATACGCTTAGTATTGGAGGAGAAATATCGTCAATATAAATCCATCTGCTTGCAGAATCTCCTGTAACATTACATGTAATTTTCCATGTATAATTACCTTCTGCTATATTTGACGATGGTGTTAAAGCAGTAGAAGAGCCATTAATTATTGAATTGTTTGTTGAATAAACAGTCCAAGAGCCGCCATCATTTAATCTTAGAGATAAATTACAGCTTTGGGTTGTCCAGTTATTTGAAAACAAAGTGAAATTAAAATCTGGTGTTTGGTCTGTAGTGATACTATAAGTTGGCGGAGAGGTCAAATTTATACTGTCTAAATAAGGATCTAAAACATAAAAAGTGCCGTTAATTCCAAAACTAATATTCCATTTTGTTGATAAAGCAGATGGGAGAGTTAGATTAATTCTAAATTCATGTGTTGACGCTGTAAGATTATAATTTAAAAATATTGTATTGTTTGTTGATTGGTTTATCCAAGTTCCAGAAGCATTTTTCCATTCAATTCCATATGTAATACCAAAAATCTGAGCAGCATTATTTAATGAAACATTCCATATTTGATTAGCTAAAGAGCTGTTTGAACCTATTGTTAAGTTTATTAGAGCAGAGCAGCTTTGTATTGCTGAATCTTGCCAACAAGAATAAACTGTTCTATCTGAAGAAATGTTTAAATCCTGATAAGTTACTATTTGGGGGTCGGCAGATATAAAAATTAAACTAATTGATGTAATTACTAATACAAACAACAAAGCATTTTTTCTCGCCATCTTTTTTACTATTTTTGATAGGAAAATAAGGTTTATAAATCTTTTTTGAATTTTTTTCTGTTGGGGTTATCTTATTTTTATTGGATGAATCTTTTTATAAAATTTTAAAGCTTCTTTTAATTTTTCTTCAGACTCGGCATAAAAAGTTAAAATTTTCTCTCGAGAGCGTGCTTTATCTTTTACGTGTTTATGCAAATAAATCCCGGATTTTTTATCTGCCGGACAGCCAAGAAGTCGAGCTAAAAAATTGATTTTTTTGTTGTCTATATCTATAATCTCTCCTTTTTTGCTGGCCCTTATCTCTTGATAAAAATTTCCGAGTTTTAGTTTTGAACTTGCTAAACTTCCGCCCTGTGCTTTGATTATTTCTTGAAATTTTTTAAATGCCTCTCCTGACTGCAAAATTCTTTTGGCTTTTTTTTCTCCTTCATGTTTTTTTGCTTTTCCAGTCATTTCAAGAAGCAAGCCAGCAAGAATTAGAGATTTTTTTTCTAAGTCTAAAGGCTTATTTTTTTGTTGCTGTAAAACAGATAAAACATCCCTTATCTCCAACACCGGGCCTACACCGTTTCCTATTGGTTGCCTACCATCTGTTAAAATGCATTTTAGTTTTATCTTAAAATCGCGAGCAAGATGCTCAAATTTATTTTTAAGTTTTAATGCTTTATTTTTATTCTCTATTTTTGCTGAGCTTCCATAAGGAATGTCTATTAGAATATATTTGCTGCCGACAGATAATTTTTTTGCTATTATTGAGGCAAGCAGCTGAGGTTCTGGGTCTATATTAATAAGCCTTTCTATTTGAATGATTTTATCGTCTGCAGGAGCTAATCCAAGACTCCCACCAAAAACCATACATGCGTTTGTTTTTTTGATTATTTTGTATAATTGAGAAACAGAAAATTCAACTTCGGCTATTGCTTCTATAACATCTGCTGTTCCTGCTGCAGAGGTTATTGCGCGAGAAGAAGTTTTTGGTGTTATTAATCCTGCTGAAGCACAAATAGACACAACGATTGGTGTGGTGCGATTTCCGGCGATTCCACCTATGCTGTGCTTATCAGCTACTTTCCCCCTAAGATGAAGTCTTTGTCCGGTGTTGACAATTGCTTTGATTAAGTATTCTATCTCATTAATAGACATTCCGCATTTATATATAGAAGAGACAAAATAAGCTATTTCTGGCTCTGTTAAAGCATTTTTTACTATATCAGAGATTATTCTCTTAAGCTCTTTTTCGTTCAGGGGCTGACATTTTAATTTTTTTTGAATAAGCTCCATACTCTCTGGTTGTGGTGCTAAACTAACCTCTATAAAATCATCTTCTTTTAATTTTAAATTTTTGACGAGCTCATCAGATACTGCAATTTCATTTTCTTTAATAAAACCGGTTGCTATGTCTATAATAGAAACAATTTTTTGGCTGAGTTTTTTTAAAATTACCCTGTCGTCGATGTTTACACCTAGTTTGTCTGCTAATTTTTTATGTAAAATAGATACCGGGCGGCCTGCATGCAATTTTAGAATTTTAACTTTTAGCTTCATTTTGCCTCTTTTAACGTATTATATATAGGAGAAAGAGGACAGTTTTTATATTTATCTAATCTTTATCCTTCTACTTTTTTTAATAATATGCTTTCAATTTTTTGGTTTCTGAAAGATTCAAGAAGCAAGAGAAGATATGCTATTATCAAGGGCCCTAAGATTAAGCCCAAAATACCAAAAACAAATAGCCCTCCGATCATACCAACTAAAACTATCGCAGAGTTTATTTTTGTTCTCTTGCTTATTATTAAAGGCCTTAGTAGGTTATCTATCCAACTAATAAATATCAAGCCATAAATAAGCAAACCAAAAGCAGCAGTTGTTCTGCCTGTTGTAAAAAGATAAAAGTCTACTGGCACCCAGATTAACCACGGACCGAGTATAGGGAACATGCTAAAGAAAATTGCTAGTAATGTCAAGACAACTGCATTAGGGATCCCCAAAACAAGCAAGGCTATTCCTGTCACGACTCCTTGTACAATTCCGACTATTATATTTCCGTATACAACAGAATAGGTTATATCTTTAAATTGTTGGAATATTTTTTTCTCTACCTCTTTTGATAAAGGAGAAAGGTCCTGGATGTATATTATAAATTTCTCCCCATCGCGCAAGCCAAAAAAGAAGATAAATAATATAAGCAAAATGTTTAACAGAATAGTCGGCGAATTAAGCAAAACATTTGTAAATCTGTTTAAAAAAGAAGATGCCATTTTGTTTACAAAAGAACTTGCAGCTACACTAAATTGTTGAGAAAACTCTGGGGCGTGGAGAAAACCAGAAAGAAGGTTTGTAAATGGCTCTAAAAAATTTCCTTTTTGAATGTGGAGATATACTTCAAAGGTCTGTTTGATAAGTACAGGGATTAAGAAGAATAAAGGAACAAGTATTATTATTAAAAGAAGTATGCAGATTATGAATGCAGACAAACTTTCATTTTTAACCAGCAAGCGAACTTTTCTGTAAAGGGGATGAAAAATAAACGCAAGAATTAAACCAAAAAGGCAAGACAGCAGTATAGGCCTTAAAATTACGAAAGAGAGTATGATAAGAATCGCTATAAGAAGAATGATTGCTATTCTATTAAAAGATTTTTCATCTATCATTTTAACATATATATTACGCTATAATAGGGCATGTCATATTTATAAAGGTTTTTAAATTCTAATGGCTTTATAATTTTACCCTAAGGAAAGAGTTCTGATAAAAATGCCACAAGAATATCATAGAATAAGGAAACCAATTAACGAAAGTTTTTTTGATGAAGAATCAGAAAAAATAGATTATATAGTTGGAGCTTCTTATTCTTGTTATACTAATTTTAATGGATATAAAAGAAGAAACCAACTTATTTTTAGATCCAGACACAAAAAACTTGTGGAGCTTGTGAGAGATGAAGTTTTTCCGGCCCATTCAATTACTTCAGATAATCGCAAAGGAAAATCTTCTCATTGGATTGCAGTAGCTTCTCCACAAAGAATGTACTCAAAACTTGAAGAAATTGGATTAAATATTCCAAAAAAAGAAAGAGAATTTCCAAAAGATATTCCTGAAAACCGTTTGTATAATGTTGTGAGGGGATTTCTTGATGCTGAAGCAGAAACGAACGCCGGGAAAAATTATATGAGAATAGGATTTCACAATAGATTTTTGTCAGGCTTAAATAAAGTTCTTATTAAATACGCGGGGGTAAAAGGAGGAATACTAAAAGATAATGAGCTTATTTACAAAAAAGATGATGCAATAAAAATTTATAATTTTACTTATCAGAATTTTGGCTTTATAAAAAAACAGGGCTTGCATCTTCCTGAAAAAAAGGAGGCATTTTATAAGTGTATTACTAAAAAGTCCAAAGTAAACTACAAAAATCTTAAAAGGCGTAGGGAGAAAATAAAAAGAGTAGAACAGGCAAAAAAATTATTGGAAGGGGGGTTAAGCGTAGAAGAGACTTCTAAAAAAGTAGGATATGCTTATTCTACTCGTTTTTGCAGTGTATTTAAAGAAGTTATAGGTTGTACCCCCACAGAGTATAAAAGAGAGGTTAAAGAGAAAAAAAGAACAAGAGAGAATTGAGCGGGGGTTATAGATAGTTTTTTAAATACTCAAAATTTTTGTAGACTATGGAATGTTTTATAAAAAAAATTTGGCAGGGGAAAGGAGAAGAAGCACACAATTATTTTATTAGATTCTCCAAAGGAAACTTTGGAAATCGTGCTGTTTTGAGTTTACAAAAATCTGAAAAAATAAAATTAAGGGGGAGTTTTGAGTGGGCTAATGATTTTGTAAAAACAGTTTCAGAGCTGGCAGATTTGAAATTTTCTGGGATAATTTTAAGTAAAGAAAATCTCGGACTGGAAAATGAAAAGAAAAAATCAGGAATTAACGAATATGAAACAGAAAATATAAGTTCAGAAAAAATCAAAGAATTAAAAGATAGGGCTTATGCTATGCTGTTAGATGCTGAATCTCAAGAGATAAATTTGAAAATGAAAAAAAAGTTGCCTAAACCTGGAAAAAGCGCAGGGGGAAAAGCTGATGATAAGTTCTGCCAGCTCGAGGCAGATTCAAAATTTTGGCCACAAATTAAAGAGGCATTTATGCTGCCTGAATGCAAAAAAGCTAAAATCTCGCACACTTTCTTAATTGAAGAAATAATTTTGCCGCAAGGGGAAAAAGATTTTTCAAAAATCCGCGAGATGGCAAAGAGAAAAGGCAAAATTATAAGAAAAATGGAAATTGATGGAAAAGAAAGCCAAGAGGAAAAAAGTTTTGAGGCTTGAGATGAAATCTCTCTTTCAAAAAATTTGGAAACTTGCCTCGCCCTATCAAGATAAAAGAGATGACAAGAATCATGCTAAAATTGTTACAGATTATGCAATAAAGCTATGTGAACTTGAAAATGCAGATGAAAATATTGTTGTTCCTGCTGCAATTCTTCATGATATTGGATGGAGCCAATTATCAAAAAAAGAAAAGTTCAGTATTTTCAAAAATATCAGCAAAGAAGAAGAAAGAGGAATAAGAATAAAACATGAGAAGGAGGGGGTAAATTTAGCAAAAAAAATTCTTAAAAAAGTAAACTATGAGCCTAATTTGATTAAAAAGATTTTAGAGATAATTGATGGGCATGATACAAGAAAAGAATTTTTGAACAAAGAGGATGGAATTGTGAGAGATGCTGATAAATTATGGAGATACTCCCAAATAGGTTTTGAAGCAGATACAAGAAGATTTAAGCTGTCTCTAATGACTCCAATACAACTTTTAAAATTAAGAAAAAGTCAAGTAAGCGAAAAAGGTTATTTTTATTCGCAAAGCGCAAAAGAAATTGCGAGAGAAGAAATAGAGGAAAGAGGGAAAGAGTTTATTGCTTGAATATAATTAATATATACCCAGAGTTCTTATACTTTTTTTTATAAGCTAAATTATGCTCGAAGTTGAATTAAAAATTCTCGAAGCACTGGAAAATGGATGTGCAAGCATTGCTGAACTCCACAGAAAAACTGGATTAAATTATGATGTGATTAGAAAAAGGGTTAGTTCTGCATGGTTAATCACACTAAGAGAAAGAGCAGATTATCAAAAGCTAGAAGGAGTTTACAAAAAAGGGGTAACTTCAGCAGAACTGAAACATCTAACTGGAATTCCTACATGGAGAATCAGGGCTTTGCTGAAAACTTTGGAATCTAAACTGGAAAAGGAACAAAGAAGATTAGCTGATTGCTTGTTCTATAGTGCGGTTTCAGAAGCAGCAACAGAAGACCCGGTATTTGCTATTGCTTATATCTATCATAGAAAGCCTCATGTTAAACTAAGCTTTGAAGAAATTTATAGAAGAGTTAAAGATATTTCAGAAGGTTCTCTTGCTTCTGAATGCGCAAGAAAATGGGGAATAAGCAATGCAGGAGCTACGCTTTTTGCAAGGGCAGTTGGTTTAGGAAAAAGAAATAAAAAAGCATTTAAAAAAGGAAAACTGAGAATTGAATTTTCAAACCAGAAACATAGTTAACTTTAAAAACACCCTTTTTCTTTGTTTTTGATAAGGAGATAGTGTCTAAAATGAAACCGCTAATAGTGATAAGCTTATTAAAATTTCCGCTAATTAACAATGCCAAGACATTCACAACCAAGATCGGGAAGTATGCAGTTCTGGCCTCGTAAAAGAGCCAGAAAATTTTTGCCTAGTGTAAACTGGGAGGCGATTCCTAAAGAGGATAAAGGCCGGGAGGGGTTTTTAGGTTTTATTGTTTATAAAATTGCAATGGCTTCTTGTTCTGTAAAAGATAATACACAACACTCTTTAACAAAAGGCAAAAAAATTATTATTCCTGCAACAATTCTTGAGGCACCGCCGCTTAAAATTCTTTCAATAAGATTTTATAAAAACGGAAAGATTGTGAAAGAAGTTTTTGTCGGCTCTGACAAGGAATTAAAAAGAAAAATAAGATTAAGCAAAAAGCAAGAAAAAAAAGATAAAGCAGATTTGAGGATAGAAAAAGATTATGATAAAATATGTGTTGTTGTTTATTCTCTCGTCTCAAGAACAAACATAAAGAAAACTCCAGACATAGCAGAAATAGGGATAAGCGGGGCAAAAGAAAAACAACTGGAGTTTGTTAAAAATTTCATACATAAAGACATAATGATAAGTGATATTTTTTCTGGTGGTTTGGTTGATGCTCGCGGATTGACAAAAGGCAAAGGGTTGCAAGGGCCTGTCAAGAGATTTGGTGTAAGCTTAAGGCAACATAAATCTGAAAAAGGTGTAAGAAAAGTTGGAAGTATTGGACCGTGGCATCCTGCGCATGTTTCTTATAGAGTAGCAATGGCCGGACAAACTGGTTTTTTTACAAGAGTGTGCTACAACAATAAGATTATCTCTATCGGCAAAATTTCTGAAAAAAACATAAATCCACAAGAAGGATTTAGGCATTATGGAAAAATAAAGACAGATTATATTATTGTTAAAGGAAGTGTCCCAGGACCTGCAAAAAGGCAATTGTTGCTGACCGAAGCTTTAAGGCCCTCAAAAAAACAATCAAAGAAAAATTATGAGTTTATTGAAATTGTAAAATGAAAATCGGAAATGGATGTTTAGAACTTAGAATTTTTGCAAGAGAAGGTGAATTCCTAATGCAAGAATTAAGAAAGTTAGTAGAGGACACATTAAACATCTATCCTCTAGGAAACATTTTTCATTTAGGAGATATCAGAGGAATTAAAATTCCTTCTGTCCAAGAAGTTTGTAGGTTATTTGATATGTCAATATTATCTAAGATAAAATCCTCAAAAAAAGATTCAGATATCCTTGCTCTAATCAAAAGAAAGGGAGTTTCAAGATGTTATGAAACAGGTATTTTAGAATCTGAAGCAGATCCTATAATCTTTGGACATGAATTGGGTCATGCTTTAGGGCTATCGGATAGCAAATGCTGTCAGTTTTATGAAGATGACTATCCTAAAGAAGAACTTCCCCACGCGGGATATACTATGTGTTATGATAGTAAAAGATTCGGAGGGAGGAAAGGTTTTTCTCCAGAAGACATAGAAAAATTAGAAAGGTGGTTTTTAAAATGAAAATTCAAATTTTAAGTATAGATGGTGAAAAGAAAAGTGAGACGAACACAGCTCTATTTGACACAAAAATTAGAGAAGATATCATACAAAAAGTTGTTGAAGCTGAAAAAACAAAACAGCCTTATGCTCCTTTTTATCTTGCTGGAAAGCAAGCTTCTGCTTCTGGAAATATTAGGCATGGCAGAAGAAAATGGAAAACCGCTTATGGTAAAGGAATTTCAAGAGTGCCGAGAAAACTTTTCTGGCGAAGAGGAACACAATTTCATTGGCAAGCTGCAACAATCGCTTCTGCCCGCGGAGGAAGAAGAGCGCACCCCCCTAAAATTTTGTCTATGTTAAATGAGAAAAAAATAAACAAAAAAGAAAGAAAATTTGCTTTTTTCTCTGCCCTTGCTCTTGTGGCTTCTGTTGATAAATTAAAAAAGAAATATAAAACACTCACAAACAAAGAACTAAAACTGAAGTTGCCGATAGTTGTCGAAAGCAAGATTTTAGAGCTAAAAACGAAAGATTTCTTTAAGAGTTTAAAAAATATTTTGCAAGATCTTGCATTAATAGAAATAGCTATTCAAAAAAGAGCTGTGAGAGCTGGAAAAGGAAAAATGCGCGGAAGGAAATACAAAAAGACAGCTGGCTTGTTGTTTGTCGTGGGCAACAAAGAAAATAAAAAAATACAGGGGATAGAGCTAAAGAAAGTTGCTCAATTATCTATTTCTGATTTAGCTTCAAATGGCGCAAGGCTTACTATATTCACAGAAGAGGCTATTAAAGATATAGAAAATAAGCTCTTTAAAAGAGCCTTCTTTAAAAAAGAAGCTTCGGGAAGAAAACAAAGAGACCTTGGAGAAAACGAAAGGAAAAATAAATTTTTTGGAGAAAAAACAGAGAAAATTAAAGAAGAGAATAAAAAAATAAAAATGGAGAAAAAATGATAGTTGCAGATACTGAGTTTACACGCCTTGATTTTAATAAGGGGGGGCTGTGGCAAATAGGAGCAATAGAATTAGAAAATCCTGAAAATACGTTTTTAGAAGAAGCAAGATTAGATGATGAAGATGAGATAGAAAAAGCTGCATTAGATGTTGTTGAAAAAACAGAAAAAGAATTAAGAGACAAAAAAAGACAAAGCCAAAAACAGCTTTTAGAACATTTTTTTAAATGGGCAGTGAGCACAAAAATAAAGAACCTTATATGCCAAGGGCAATGGGATTTTGGATATTTGTTATTAAAATCTTATAAATACGGACTTGATTTTCCATTTCATCATAGATGCTTTGATTTGCATTCAGTTGCTCAAACAAAACATATAGAGATTAAAAAGGAATTTATGATTGATAAAGACCATAGTGACATGGGTTTAAATAATACACTAAAATTCTGTGGCATGGAAGACCATAGAAGAAGAATAGGGAAAGATAGAGAGGTTATCAAGGAAGGCAAGCCACATAATGCTCTTGAAGATGCGAAACTTGAAGCAGAGTGTTTTTCAAGATTAATTTATGGCAAAAATTTATTGCCTGAATTTACTAAATTTAAAATTCCAGAATACTTGAAAAAATGATAAAACCAATAACATCTGAAAAAGCTGTAAGATTAATTGAAGCAGAGAATACCTTGCTTTTCGAGACAGAAAGAAAAAGAAAAAAGCCAGAGCTTAAGAAAGAAATAGAAGAAGCTTTTAAAGTTAAAGTTGAAAAAGTTAGAACATTTATAAGAGGAAATAAAAAGTATGCTTATGTACGGCTGGACAAAAAAAATCCAGCTATAGATATTGCAACTAAATTAGGGATGATATAAGATGGGCAAACGAATAGTTTCACAGGCAAGAGGGCACGGAAGCTTAATTTATAGAGTTAGAAAAAAAGGTTATATAAATAGAATTGCTTATCCGAGCATAGAAGCAGAAGGGAAAGGAAAAATTCTTAAGCTAATGCATTCAACTGCTCATTACTCTCCTATCTTAAAAATTCAGATGCAAAATGACAAGAAGATTTTTTATAATCTAGCTTTTCAAAATGCATATGAGGGACAAGAAGTTGATATAGGGAAAATAGAAGACAAAGATAAAATTAAAGAAGGAGATGTTATACAATTAAAAGATGCTAAAATTGGAATGTGGGTTTATAATATTGAAGCTCGCCCAGGGGATGGAGGAAAATTTGTTAGAACATCTGGAAGCTCTGCAAGGGTTGTTAAAAAAGAAAAAAGGAAGATTTTTTTGTTAATGCCAAGCAAAAAAACTATTGAATTAGACGAAAAATGCAGGGCTACTCTCGGGACAATTGCAGCTTCTGGCAGGCTTGATAAACCTTGGGTTAAAGCTGGAAAAAAATATTATTTAATGAAATCCCGCGGAAAAAAATGGCATTTCACCTCAAAAGTTAAAACAAATGCTGTTGACCACCCATTTGGCGGAGGCAGAGGAAAAAGAATTAAAAGCAAAATAGCTAAAAGAAATGCTCCTCCTGGTGCAAAAGTTGGGCATATAAGGCCAAGGCAAACAGGCAAGAGGAAATAAATAAGGAGACAAAATAAAACAAAATTAAAAATGAAAGAATCTACATTTCGAGGAAAAACACTAGAAGAATTAAAGCAACTTGATACTCGGGAGTTTGCTAAATTCTTAAAAAGCAGGCAAAGAAGAGCTGTCTTGAGGCAATTTGACAAAATTGAAAAATTTGCAGCAAGATGCGAGAAAAATTATAAAAAAGGCAAGACAATAAGAACACACTTAAGGGCGCTTATAATTGTACCAAGAATGGTGGACTTAACAATTAATGTTTATAATGGTAAAGAATTCGTGCCTGTCAAAATAATCTTAGAGATGTTAGGGCATCGTCTCGGGGAATTTTCAGTAACAAGAGCAAAAGTTCAGCATGGAGCTCCAGGAATAGGAGCTACAAGGTCAAGTGCTGCTTTATCAGTAAAGTAAGGAGAAAAAAATGGAAGAAGAAAATAAAAAACAAAACGAAGAGAAAGAAGAAACAAAAACTGACGAGGAAAAGATAGCTGGAGAAACAAAAATAGGAGAAAAGAAAACAGAGAAAGAAGCCAAAAAAAAGACAAGGGAGAAAAAACCAAAAAGAGATGAAGCAATTGTTAACGCCAAAGATGTGCCAATTTCAACAAAACACTCTATTGCTATATGCAATTTTATTCGTGGAAAGGGCATCGAAGAAGCAAATTTTATGCTGCAAGAGGTTGTTAAAATGAAAAAAGCTTTGCCTATGAAAGGAGAAATCCCGCATAGAAAAGGAAAAATTATGAGTGGAAGATATCCTATTAATGCAGCAAAACAATTTATTAAATTGTTAAAACAATTAAATGCGAATGCTAATGTAAATGGCCTTGAAATTGAAAAAGGAAAAATAGAATGCAAAGCAAATAGGGCCTCTCGCCCATACAGAAGATCTGGCAGCGAAAGATTTAAGAGAACTCATGTTACATTAAGACTAAAAGAAAAAGCAGAAAAAACTAAAAAACAAGGAGAAAATAAAGAAAAGAAAAACTAAAATGGAAGAAAGAAAATTTGTTCAGTTTAAGAAAGATGAATTTGCTGTAAAGGAATATGTTAAAAATTCGCTTGGAAAAGGAAGAATCAGCTCTGTTAGAGTTGAATACACACCTGTGGGGGAGAAAATTATTGTTGCGACTAACAAGCCTGGTTTGATAATCGGAAGAAGAGGGGAAAGAATAAATGAGTTAACAAGCGTACTTAAAAGAAGGTTTAAACTTGAAAATCCACACATAGAAATTTTAGAGATAACAAAACCTGAATTTGATGCGCAGATAATGGCTGATGAGATAGCAATATCTTTGGAAAAGATTGGAAGCATAAAATTTAAAATTGTTGCTTACAAAATGTTGCAGAGAATTATAGGTTCTGGAGCTTTAGGAGTAGAAATCAGATTAAGCGGGAAATTGCCTAGCGAAAGAGCAAAATCGTGGAGGTTCGCTTCTGGTTATTTAAAAAAAACCGGAGATACTGCAAAAATTGTAGACAAAGCACAATCCACCGGTAAAACCTTACCAGGGGTTATTGGAGTTAAAGTTTCTATCCTCCCGCCAGGTAGAAAAATTCACGATCAAATAACTATAAACGATGAAATGAAAGGAAAAATAAAAATGAATGGGATAGAAGAAGAAAGAATTGAGGAAGAGAAAAAAGAAATTGAAAAGAAAGAGCAAGAAAAACCTAAAAGAAAAAGAAAAATTAAGGAGAAAGAATAGAAAATGGCGATTTTAAAAGCAAAAGATATGGTAAAAATGTCTAAAGAAGAAAAAAAAGAAAAATTACAAGAATTAAGATTAGAGCTTATAAAAGCAAATGTAGCTGCGAATAAAAGCGGCAAGATAAAAATTAAAGAAATTAAAAGAACAATTGCGAGATTAATTTTCATGCTCAATGCCGAAAGGCTGAGAAAACAATAAGATGGATATATGTCCTAAATGTGGATTGCCGATACAAGCGTGTGTTTGTAAAGAAATAGCAAAAACAGAACAAAGAATAAAAATAGAAGCAGAGAAAAGAAGATTCGGAAAAATAACAACCCTGGTAACAGGATTGAGCAATGATGTGGACAAGAAAGAAATAGCCAAAAAATTGAAATCAAAATTGGCTTGCGGAGGAACAGTCAAAAACAATGTGATTGAACTTCAAGGAGACCACAGAAAAAGAGTAAAGCCGGCCCTTGTTGAACTTGGATTTCCAGAAGACACAATAGAAGATTAAAAATAAACAAAAAACAAACCTCGGGAGAAAGAGAAAGTCGTAGATATAAAAATGGCAAAAGAAAAAATAGAAAATAAGAAAACAGAGAAAGAAAAAGCTCTCTTTAGAAAAGAGACCTTGGAGAGAAAAGAAGAAAAAGATAGTGTGAGCTGCAATGATAAGAGATGCCATGTTCACGGGCATTTAAAACTAAGAGGAAGGAGTTTTAAAGGGGTTGTTGTTAGCAAATTCTACAGAAGAATATGCATAGAATTTGAAAGAATTATTTATATTAAAAAATATGAAAGATACATGAAAAAGAAAACAAAAATTCATGCAAGACTGCCTGATTGCCTGAACCAAGAAATAAATATAGGGGATTATGTTGAAGTGAGAGAATGCAGGCCTTTAAGCAAAATAATACATTTTGCTGTTGTACGAAAAATAAGAAGCAAAGAAGAAAAGGTAGGAGGAAGAAAATGAAAGGGAGAATAAGTGATGGTTTGAAGATTTATGCATCATATGTAAAAGTTGCTGAAGCACATTTAGCTCTTGCAGAAGAGATTAGCTCTAAAAGTCGAGATTATTATAATTCAATAAAAGATAAAATGCAAAAATGGATATATAATATTTTAGATATTTTTAAATCTCAAATGTTGAGAAAAGGGAAAGCCCATTATGTTCCACTTATTAATGTCTTAAGAGAGAATGTAACTGGGAGATTTGAGAGAATAGATAATTTGGAGGGTTTTGTAAAATGAAAGCTGTAGCTGCGAAATTGACAAGAGGATTAAATTTAGGAGCTAAAGCTGTAGCTGCAGATAACAGCGGGGCAAGAATTGTAAGACTTGTTGGCGTGAAACACGGAAAATCAAGAAGAGGCAGGCAGCAATCAGTAAAAATAGGAGATTGGGTAAAAGTTTCAGTCAGAAAAGGCTTGCTTGAAATGAAAGGAAAGGTTTTTGATGCTGTTGTTATCAGGCAAAAAAAGCCTTATAGAAGGAATACTGGCGAAAGAATAGCATTTCAAGACAATGCTGTTGCATTGCTTAAAGATGAAAAAGGAAATCCAAAAGGGACACAAATTAAAGGCCCTACCTCAAAAGAAGTCGCAGAAAGATGGAAAGAGGTTGCGAAAATCGCACAGTATGTAATTTAAGGAGAAAAAATGAAAAAAACAGATTATGAAGTAGGATATTTTGGAAGAATATTAGACCAAGGACTTAAAGAACGAGCGAGAATATTAGGGGAGATTGAAGGAATGATAGACAATTTAAAAAGGATTAATAGAGAATATTTGGAAGTTGTATCGGGCCTCTCAATAAAGAATGCTCAACAAGTAAAGGAATCTACAAAAACCCGTAGATTGTATAATGAAGCCCAAACTCAGATTAATGCAAGATTAGACTTAATAAACAAAGATTTAGGAGCAAGGGTTTAAAATGAAAAAAACATTTAGTAAGCATTGGAAAGCAAGCAAACAGCCAAGAAAGCAAAGGAAATACAAAGCGAGAGCTCCACTACATATCAAACACGCATTTTTATCTGCAAATTTAAGCAAAGAACTAAGAAAAAAGTATCAGAGAAGAAGTTTTCCTTTAAGAAAAGGCGACACAATCAAGATAATGAGGGGAAGTTTTAAAGGAAAAGTAGGGAAAGTAGAAAATGTTGACTCAAAAAGGACAAGAGCGAGTATAGAAAAGATACAAAAGGCAAAAAAAGACGGCACGAAAGTGAATATCTTTTTCCATCCATCAAAGTTGCAGATTCAAGAGCTGGATTTAGAGGATAAAGAAAGAATAAACAGCATTGAAAGAAAAATTAAAAAGATAGAGGAAAATAAGGAGAAGAAAAAATAAAATGCACGCAAAAAGACAAACAATAAATAAATCCTGGCCAATTCCTCGGAAAGGGACAAAATATATAGCTGTGCCTCGCGACAAGAAAAACGGAGTTCCTTTAATAGTCGTATTAAGAGATATTTTAAAAGCAGCAAAAACTAGAAAAGAGGTTAAAAGTATATTGAACCAAGGATTAGTTTCTATAAATGAAAAAATAAGAAAAGAAGAAAATTTTCCTGTCTTGCCATTTGATATTATTAGGGTGGGGGATAAAACTTACGAGCTTGTTTTTTCAGATAAGGGCAAGCTACAACTAAGAGAAACAAAAAGGAAAGAAATGATTTTGAAAATAGTGGGGAAGAAGATTTTACGATTGAAAAAGATACAATTAAACCTTCTTTACGGAAAAAATATAATCAGTGAAGAGAAAGTTAATGTTGGGGACTCGGTGGTTATAAAAGATAATAAGATTGTTAAAGTATTGCATCTAGAAAAAGGAAGAGAAGTTACAATTTTTGCTGGAAAGTATAAAGGCAGAGAGGGAAAAATAGAGAATATAAAAGAAAAGATAACCACTTTATCTTGCAAAAATGAAAAAATAAATGTTCCTGCTGAGAGCGTAATGGTTATAAAGTAAAATGGCAGAAGAAAAAACGAATAAAATGCGAGAGATTGAAATAGTTACAAAATGAAAGCGAATAAAATGCGAGAGATTGAAATAGAAAAAGTTGTTTTGAGCATGGGGGCTGTCGGAGACGAATTAGAAAAAGCAGCCAAACTTTTAAAGGTTATAGCTGGCAGAGAGCCTATCAAAACGAAAAGCAAAAAAAGAATTCCTGATTTCGGAATAAGGCTTGGATTAGAAATTGGCTGTAAAGTAACCTTAAGAGGTGAAAAAGCAGAAGAAATTTTGAAAAAACTTTTAGCTGTTATTGATAACAAACTCAAGGCCAAACAAATAAACGACGAAGATTTTTCCTTCGGAATTGAAGAATACATAGAAATTCCGGGAATAGAATACCAAAGAGACATTGGAATGAAAGGATTAAATGTAACGGTTGTTTTTAAGCGAAAAGGCAAAAGAGTAGAATTTAAAAAGATTAAAAGGGGAAAATTGCCAAAAAGGCAGAGAGTAACAAAACAGGAAATAATTGAATATTTAATTAAAAATTTTAATGCTACAATTTTAGAAGGGGGAGCAAAAGAATAAAAATGACTGCAAGTGATTGGCGCAAGCTACTGAAACAATTAAAAAGCAAACCTGCAGTTATGCAGCGATTTTTAAAATACTGCAAGCCAAAAGAAAGAAAATTTGGAATAGCGGCTAAAAAATGCGAGAGATGCGGGAGATTTGGGGCGCATATAAGCCAGTATGGCTTGCATTTATGCAGGCAGTGTTTTCGCGAGATGGCAGTAGAGTTAGGATTTAAAAAGTATAGTTAAATAAACAAGAAGGAAAAAATGTCACAAGATATTGTTGCTGATGCATTGAATGAAATAATGAATATGAAGAAAGCTAAAAAAACAGAAGTTAGAACAAAGAGATATTCAGATTTTTTATTAAGAATTTTAGAGATGCTGAAAAAATTAGGCTATTTAGATTATGAAATGAAAAATAAAGAGTTGAAGATAGAAATTAAAAATCTAAATGAGTGCAAGGCAATAAAGCCGAGATTTAATGTTTCTGTTGAAGAAATAAATAAATATGTTAGAAGATTTTTACCAGCAAGAGACTTTGGTTTACTGGTTATATCAACAAACAAGGGTTTAATGACACACCAAGAAGCTATAGAAAAAAAGATAGGAGGAAGCCTAATCGCTTATGTTTATTAAGATGCCCCAAAAATCAAAAGAAAAAATAAAAGAAACAAGAAGAGAGATTGAAATTCCTCAAGATGTAGAAATAAGCGTAGAAAATAATGAATTGGTGGCAAGAAAAGAAGGAATAGAGCTAAAAAGAAAATTTTTTAGAGTCTTTTTAGAGAGAGAAGAAAATAGAATTGTTATTAAGACAAAAGGAACGACAAGAAAAGGGAAAAAAATAATTAACACAACTCTAGCGCATATTAAAAATATGTTTCTTGGCTTGAAAGAAAAATTTGTTTACAAATTACAGATATGTTCTGTTCATTTTCCTATGAATGTTTCTGTTAAAAATGACGAGATTATAGTGAAAAATTTCCTTGGAGAAGGAAAAGAAAGAAAAGCTAAGATTTTGCCAAGTGTTGATGTAAAAATTGAGAAAGATATGATTATTGTAGAATCCCATGGTAAAGAAGCTGCTGGACAAACAGCAGCGAATATAGAAAAAACTACGAAAGTAAGAAACAAAGACAGGCGTGTTTTTCAGGATGGCATTTTTATAACTGAAAAGTGTGGGAGGAAAATCTAAGATGGCAAGAAAAAAATTTTTACGGGGAGACTGGCGGTTTTACTCAAAATTAGGAAAAGGTAGGAAGAAAAAACAGAGATATAGAAGGGCTACTGGAAGGCATAGTAAAATAAGAAAAAGAAGAAAAGGCTACCCTGTTCTTGTTTCTATAGGGTTCAAGAAAATTGGGAAGATAAAAAAATTGCAGAAAATCAAAATTATTTCGAATATTAAAGAGTTAGGAAGTTTAAAGAAAAATGAAAAAATTATTCTTGCTCATATCGGAAAGAAAAAGAAAATAGAGCTGGTTAAAAGCGCAAAAGAATCTGGAATAAAGATTTTAAATTTTAATGCAGAAAAATTTTTGAAAAAAATTGAAAAAGAGAAAAAGAATAAAGAAGAGAAAGGAAAAAAACAGATTGCTGGAAAAACAGAAGAAAATAAAAATCGAGAAAAGATTAAGGAAGAGAAAAAATGAACTTAAAAGAATACCAAGAGTTATGCAAAAAAACAGCAAGAAAATTTGACACAAAAGAAAAAGAAATATTTACTTGGGGATTGGGGATAACTGGAGAAGCAGGGGATGTAGCAAGCTGCATTAAAAAGACTTTTGTTCACGATAATGACCAAAGAGAAGGAATAAAAGAAAATTTAGGGGATGCTTTATGGTATGCTGCCATGATTTGTAATTTTTTTAACTGGGATTTTAATGAAATTTTGGAGAAGAATATTGCTAAACTTCAGCAGAGATATCCTGAAGGGTTTACAATTAAAGATGCTAAACGTGAAGGCAAAAAAATAGACTGGAGTGAAAAATGAAAATTGGCAAGAAAAGACAATTAGCTGCAAAAGTGTTGGGGGTAGGAAAAAATAGAATTTGGTTTAGTGAAGCAAACCTTTCTGAAATAAAAGAAGCCATCACAAAACAAGATATTAAAGACCTGTACAGCCAAGGAATAATAAAAATTAAGCCAGTTAAGGGAAGGAAAAAAATTAAGAGGAGAAAAACAAAAAGAATGTTGGGCAAGATAAAAATAAAGGTTAAGAGAAGAAAACAAGAGTATATAATGGTAACAAGGAAATTAAGGGGATATATTAAAGAATTAAAAAGACAGGGTAAGATAAACAAGCAAGAATACCGGGAATTAAGGAAAAAAATTAGGGCAAGGCTTTTTAAAAGTAAAGTTCAATTAAAAGAATACTTGGGGGGCAAGTGAGTAGATAATGAGAACAATAAAACGAAGAAGAATAGAAAGAAAAACAGATTACAAAGCAAGATTGAACTTATTGAAAAATGAGTTTCCTCGCATAGTTGTAAGAAAAACAAATCGTTATGTTCTTGCGCAATATGTTAAAAGCAAAGAGGCACAGGATTATGTTTTAACATTAGCGAGTTCTAAAGAGCTTTTAGATTACGGATGGCCAGAAGAGAGAAGAGGAAGCTTAAAATCTATTCCTGCATCTTATTTTACTGGCTTGCTTCTTGGAAAAAAAATTAAAAAAATAGAAAAGAAAAAAGCAGAAGCTATTCTAGATATAGGGTTAGTGAGAAATGTAAAAAAAAGTAGGATTTATGGGGTTTTAAAAGGTTTAATTGACAGCGGAATAGAGATTAATTATAGCAAGAAAAAAGAGATTTTTCCAGCTGAAACAAGAATAAAAGGCGAGCATTTAAAAAATAAAATAGATTTTGAGAAAATTAAGGAGAAGATTTTAAAGTAAAATGAAAACAACTAGCAAACCTCGCGTAATAAGATATACTTTTGATGGATATATTAGAACTTTAGAAAATGATGGAATTGCTGAAGGAACTCGGATAAGGGGCTGGAATAGGGGTTCTGAACTTGTTTTAGAAGTGAGTGATTCTGAAGTTAAAACTATTCGCAGACCTTCATCGCCAATTTTGAGAATTTACCGAAGAAAAGGAAGAGAATTAGAATTCCAAAGTGAACGGGGGGCTGATGAATCAGAAGCTGTTAAATATAGAGAAATGTCAGGAATTAATTAAAATGAAGAAAGAAAAATTGTCAACAGAAGAGAAAGTTGAAGAGCCAATAGAAAAGAGATTTGTAAACGAGAGAAGGAAAAGATTAAGCCCAGAGGAGATGGAAGAAAGAGAAAGAGAAAAAAATCTCGATGGGTGGAGCCCAAAAACAAAATTAGGAAAAGCTGTTAAAGAAGGCAAAATTAAAAATATCGATGAGATTTTAGGAAAACAAAAAATTTTAGAGTTTGAAATAGTTGATTCTCTTTTAAAATTAAAATCAGCTTTATTGCTAATCGGGCAATCAAAAGGAAAATTTGGAGGAGGAAAGAGAAGAGCTTGGCGCCAGACGCAGAAAAAAACAGAAGAGGGGAATGTTCCTACTTTTGCCTGCATGGTTGTAGTTGGAAATGAAAACGGGTATCTTGGTTTAGGATATGGAAGAGCAAAAGAAACTTTGCCCGCAAGAGCCAAATCTCTAAGAGACGCAAAATTAAACATAATGAAAGTAGAAAGAGGGTGCGGGAGTTTTGATTGTTTATGCAGAGAAAAGCACAGCATCCCTTTTAAAACACAGGGCAAGTGCGGAGGCTCGCGGATAATCTTATGGCCTGCTCCGCAAGGCACGGGGTTGGTTATCGGGGATGAGTGCAAAAAAATTTTAAGATTAGCTGGAATAAAAGACGTTTACAGCAAAACTTTCGGGCAAACAAGAACAACATTTAATTTAGCAAAAGCTTGCATAAACGCGCTGGAGAATATAAATACTAAAAATAAAAAATTATAAATGTTATAATCAAATAATAAAAATAAAGATTAAAAATGATAGCTGTTATAAGAATCGCTGGGCAAGTGAAGGTAAGAGAAGAAATAGAGCAAACTCTCTATCGGCTTAGGCTTAGAAAAAAATTTGCTTGTACGCTTATACACGAAAAAGATAAAGTTAAAATTGGAATGTTAAAGAAAGTAAAAGATTTTGTTGCTTTTGGAGAGATTGATAAAGGTACGTTAGTAAGATTAATAGAAAAAAGAGGGAAAAGAAAAGACAAGAAAGAAACAAAAGATGCCGAGAAGATTGCTGAAGAAGTAGAAAATGGCAAGAATGCAGAAGAGCTTGGTTTTAAGAGTTTTTTTAATTTGCATCCTCCTCGCGGAGGCTTAAAAAGTTCAAAGAAACAATTTCCTCGGGGTGTTTTAGGAAATCACAAGCAAGAAATAAATAAATTAATTGGAAAAATGCTTTAAAATGAAACTTAAGAAAAGAAAAAAATACAGCAGAATGCATGGGAGGAGAACTTGCGGGTACAGCGCAAAGCTTCATAAAGGAAGTGGCAACAAGGGCGGAAAAGGAATGGCTGGAACAGGAAAAAGAGCTGACCAGAAAAAAACTTTGGTAATAAGATTATACGGAAACAAGTATTTTGGCAAACAAGGCATAACAAGCAGAAAAACAGCGAAGAAAAAACGAAAATTCATTAATTTGGAAAATATCGAAAAAAAATTTTCTGCTGGAGAGATAGATTTAAGTGAGTATAAAATTTTAGGAAATGGTGAAATAAGCAAGAAGTTTGTTATCAAAGCAAAAGCAGCCTCAGCTTCTGCAATAGAGAAAATTAAAAAAGCTGGCGGAGAAATTATACTTAAGCCTTCTTTAAAAAAGAAGCTTTGGGAAGAAAGAAAAACTGAAAAGAAAAAAGAGGATAAAACTGAAAAAATAGAAAGTAAAGGAAAATGAAAAGATTTAAAAATCTTTTAGCAAAGAGCTCTCTTTGAAAAAGAGACTTCAAAATCGAAAGATTTTGAGAGCTCCAAAACTGAAAGTTTTGGCAGTGCTCGAAATTCAGAAGAATTTCGACATGCTCAGAAATTAAAAATTTCTGACACTTCGGAGAGAAAAAATAATGTTAATAAATTAAAAAAACAAAAATGAATTTTCAAGACTTGCTGAAAAATTTGCCGGAGGTTAAGGGGCCTACTGAAAAAAGGCTAAGCTTCAATGTAAAGTTAAAATGGACTTTGATAATTATTGTGTCTTTTTTTGTGCTTGCTAATATAAGCTTGTATGGGTTAGCTTCTAATGCTCTTCAAAGATTTGAGTATATCGCAATTATATTAGGAACAGACTTCGGAAGCATAATCTCTCTTGGGATAGGGCCTATTGTTATGGCTTCTATTATTTTGCAATTGTTAGTTGGAAGCAAGATTTTAGATATAGACATGACAACACCAGAAGGAAAAAAATATTTTTCTGGCTTGCAAAAGTTAGTGGTATTTTTCTTTATTTTATTTGAAGCTGCTGTATATGTTTTAATGAGAGGTTTACAAGCTATGCCTGGATTAGAATGGCTTGTTATTTTACAGTTAATTTTAGGTGGAATATTAATCTTTTTTATGGATGAGGTATGCCATAAGTGGGGATTTGGTTCTGGAGTTTCTTTATTCATCGCAGCTGGAGTGGGGTGGAGAGTTTTTACTGGATTGTTTCAGTTTTTAGGGCCTGCAAGAACTTTTGAATTTTCTGGCAAGGTACTTGTTTTAATAACAAGTGTTATAGCTGCAGACACAACCGGGGCTTTAAAAGCTTTAGCTGTTATTTTAGCAACTGCAATTATCTTTTTGGTTATAGTCTGGGCGCAATCATTGAAAGTGGAAGTGCCTTTAAGTTATGACAGGTTAAGAGGCTATGGAATAAAATGGCCTTTGTCATTTTTTTATTCTTCTAATATCCCAGTAATTTTAACTGCAGCTTTGGTTGCTAATTTGCAGCTGTTTGGCGGGATGCTTCAAAATTGGCTTGGCAGAGCAACGATTTTAGGAAATTTCGTCCAGGGACAGGCAGTAAGCGGGTTGGGATTTTGGTTTGGCTCAACTGATTTAGTAGAAAATGCTATAATGGGCAGCTTAAGAACAGTGTATTTATTACAAGGTTTAACTCATATTTTGTTTTATATTGTTTTTTCTGTAATCTTTTCTATATTTTGGGTTAAAACAAGCGGGATGGATGCTCAAAGCCAAGCACATAATATTTTATCCTCTGGCTTGCAAATTCCCGGGTTTAGAAAAGATGAGAGAATTTTAGAAAGTGTCTTAAGCAGGTATATAATGCCTTTAACTGTCATGGGAGGCGCGGCTATTGGCTTGCTCGCAGCTTCTTCTGACCTAATTGGTGCTATATCTGGCGGAACTTCTTTATTGTTGGGAGTAATGATAATTTTCCAGTTTTATCAAAACATAGCACAACAGCACGCAGTTGACATGCATCCTGCAATGAAAAGATTTATAGGGTAAAAATCTTTTAGCAAAGATTAGCTTACAGCTAATAATGTTAACTCTCTGTCATAGAGTTTGTTAACAATGAAAAGATTTATAGGGTAAAAATCTTTTAGCAAAGATTAGCTTACAGCTAATAATGTTAACTCTCTGTCATAGAGTTTGTTAACAATGAAAAGATTTATAGGTTGAAACTTTCAAAGAAAGTTTAGAAAGAGATTGACTTACAGTCAATAATGTTAACCAAAGCAGTTAACAATGAAAAAGTTTTTAGGGTAAAAAGCTATAAAGATAAATTTAAAGGTTTAAAAACTCTCGAAACTTTATAAGAAAAATACAAAAAGAGAAAAAATGGTATTAGAATTTTTAGCTGAGTTTATACATGCGAATCCTTTCATAGGGATAGTTTTATTTTCAGTAATCATCTCGCTGTTTATTACACTCATAATTTTCTTTTTTACAGATAAAGAAAAAATGCGTGCGTTGAAGGAAAGGCAGAAAGAGTTGCAGAGAAAAGCAAAAGAGCATCAAAAAAATGGAAACCAAGAAGGACTTTTAGAGATAAATAAACAGATGATGATGGAAATGCCTGAAATGATGAAGCATAATCTCAAGCCTATGCTTATAACTTTTATACCAATAATTATCATCTTCTCATGGGCAAATGCCAATATAGCATACCTACCAATTGCTCCACAACAGGAATTTGTAGTTGTAGTAGGGCTAGTAACCGGCTCTGTAGGAGAAGTAAACATTTCTGTTTCTGAAGAAATAAATGTAATTGGAAATAAGCTAAAAACCATACAAAATAATCAAGTTAATTGGACTTTAAAAGGAAATGCCGGAACTCATTTTTTAAAATTTACCTATAATGGTGATTTAGCTTCTAAAAAAGTTATTATAACAGAAGGCGTAGAATACGAAAAAGTTAGTGAAAAATATGATGGAGAAATAAAAATAATAACAATAAAAAATGAAAAACTTGTATGCATGAACCTTCTTGGGTGGAAAGTTGGCTGGCTTGGTTCTTATATTATTTTCTCTTTAATTTTCTCGCTTGTTTTCAGAAAATTGTTCAAGATGCCTTAATAATACCTCTTAATTTGTTAAATAATTTATAAGTTAATAAAATTAAATCTTCTGTTTTATTACATATCTCAATCATGGTGGATGACCTTTTGAATTCTTCTTGTCTATAGGCCTCTCTTAACCCTTCCTGGGCTTTTTTGCCAAATTCTTTTTCAGGCATGTTCTCTGGAAGGGAGCGAACTTTTTCTATTGCTTTTTGATAATTATCTGAAAAAAATAATTTCTTTCATAACTTTGTTTCTAAGATTACATAATTCTTTATCTGCTTTCTTTAATTTTTTATAAAATTTAGTTGGCTTGCTTTCTTTTTCTAAACAACCAACAAGATCATAAACATATAAACGAGACATGTCTCCCGCAGTCTCGTTGCCAAATGGTAGAGGCATATAATCTTTTTTTCTATCATAATAAATTGCCAAAGAAAAACTAAATGAAATAGTATTCCATCCTCCAATACCTTTTGGTCCATCACAAGCTAAAGGTATTTTGTCGAAAGCAGTTATATCTTTTTTTAAATATGCTTCTTTTAATTGTCGAGTAACTCTTAAATGCGGATCATTTTCCTCTCCTCCCGATATCCAATCAAATAAAAAATGCTCACTATCAAGAGTTTTAAGTTTGTTTCCATATTCCTTTACAGCTTCATCTAATAATAACTCTATATTTTCTTTCATAGAAATTTTTAGAGGATAGGGGATATAAGTATTATTATACTAAAATATTATATTTATTTTTTCTAAACTTTAACGAAACAGTGTAAATAAAAGAAGCTAATAAAATCCCTGCAGAATTTATTAAAAAATCTGAAAAAGAACAGCTTCTGCCAGGAACAAAAAGCTGGTGAAATTCATCTGACATTCCATACATAACTGCAAGAATTATTGCTATAAAAATTAAAGCTTTGTTTTCACCTTTAACTATTGCTGGCAGAAGAAAAAAAGCTAAAAAGAAAAAAGCAAAAAAATGATAAATGATAGAATATATATTTGTTGTTCGAATCGCTAGGGGAAAAGTCTTAGAAGACATATAAAAAATTGCTGTTGCTATCAAAAATACGAACAACCAAGAAATTTTATTATGTTTTTCCAAGAGTCTTATCATTTTACCTTTTTTATCATCTAACTTAAAAATGGGAATTTATATTGTTTTGTGTGATGCAATTTATACTTTAGAAAGCAAAGATTTATAATATCGCCTTGTTAAATTTAAAGATGCCTAAAGAAGAATACTTGTTAAAATTAGCGATGCTAGAGCAAGAGATTAATAGAGCAGAGCAACAGCATCAGCTTATTGAGCAACAAATTTTAGAGATGCAGAATTTATATGTGGGTTTGGAGGAATTAGACAAGAGCAAAGAAAAGCAAATGTGGGCTAATTTAGGAAAGAGTATTTTTATAAAAACAGAAATTTTAGACAAGAACTTGTTAGTAGACGTGGGGAATCGGACTTTTGTTAAAAAAACCATAAAAGAGACATTAAAAGTTGCAGAAGAGCAAATTGATAGGCTTTTAGAAGCTAAAAATAATATACTTAGCAATATGCGGGAAATTCAGCAGCAAACAGAAGAAGTTATTATAGAAGCAGAGCAAGATGCGAGAGAGGCTGAATAATTTTTCTTAAACTACAACTTCTGCTAAACTATAGCTCTTTTGACATACTACAAATTTATGGAGCACATTAATCTAAAAAATTAGAAATTACTGAAGAGTATGTAGGGTGATTGAGGGGTTAAATTAAAGTGAACATTATCAATCAAAATATGCTTTTAACTTTCTTTAAAAACTGCTGATAGCTTAAAATTCCAAGCTCGCTAACAATTGCTTTAATATATTTTCGATTAATTAGTTCAAAAGCAGGATTTCTTATCTTGATATGCTTTGGAACTCTTTTCCAGACTTCATGAAAACTTCTTTCTTCGATTTTTAAATTTTCTGGAGAATATTTCCAAGAATCAGCTATGATATAAACAGGAATTTTGTGATTTTTTGCAATTTCTGCAAACATTCTGCTTCCGATTTTATTTATAACTCCATCTTTTAAAATAGCATCTGCTCCGAAAAAGACAAGATCAGAATAAATTTTATCTTTTTTAGTTTCTTTTTCTAATGCAATTGCAGCTGCAGAGTCTGCAAACAGGGTTACCTTTATGCCAGCTTTTTCAAGCTCTTTTGCTGTTTTTCTTCCTTGAAAAAGAGGGCGGGTTTCTGTTACATAAACTTGAAATTTTTTTCTGTGTTTTTTTGCGTAAATTAAAGCTTGCACGACATTTGTAGAATGGCAATGAGTAAAAATTGTTAGCTTGTTCTTGATTATTTTTAAAACATTTTGGTTTATTTTTTTCTGCGCTTCATCAAAATGACTTAAAATTGTTTTATAATGCTCTTTTTCAATTTTATTTAGCACATTAACTAACATTGGCTCTGTCGGGCGAAGCGACAGAAGTTTATTTTTAGAGCTTTTTGTAGGAAACAAAGAATAAGCATAAAGAGCTGCTTTTGCTATGTTTCTTGCTCCCTGGATTTTAATTTCTTTTATATCCTGGCAGATTTTGTTAAACCTCTTTTGATTGTTCATGAAGAGAAGAAAGAGAAGAGAGTATAAAAGACTTTCTCCACAAAATTTGGAACTAACGAAGATAAGGTAAATCAAGTTGGAAGCCTGTTTTCTATTTAAAAATTCTATATCAAAAAGTGTCATTTATTGACACTTTCTAAAACAATAAGAAGGTTTAAATATGTGTGATTTTTAATATATTAATGGCTAAGAAAAATAAAATAGCAAAAATATACGAAGCATTGCTCAATAGAGTAGAGAAAGTGTGCAACAAGCAAGAGATAGTTTTGCTTATAAAAGAATATAATAGAAAGTTTCGTGCTAAAATTGATATAAAAGAGGCCATAAAATATCTCTCAAGACACAACTATATTAAAAGAATTTTTCATAGTTTTTATTACATTAACTCTATTGACGAAAGAAAAAGAAAATATTGCAAGTATGGAGATAAAGAGTTATTATTTTCAGTTCTAAACAAACTCGGCATTAAATGGTATCTTGGGCTTTCATCTGCTTTATATGAGTCAGGAAATTCATGGCAAGTTCCAGTAAAAATGAATATTATAAATAATAAGTTTAGTGGTAAAAGGAATATACTTGGTGTGGGTGTGAGATTCTATAAAGTAAAAGAAAATTTAATTTTTGCTGTTAAAAGAGCAAAAACCAAAAACAGTATAAGATATTCTTATTCTGTTCCTCCAAAAACGTATATTGATATGGTTTATTTAAGGGCGAGTAAGAAACTTGTTAATAATAAGGAAACTAAAAAGTATTTAAAATATTTTCCAAAATGGGTAGAAAAGAAATAAACATTGAAAAGTATGTCTCTGATGTAAAGAGGAATATGAAACTAGAAGTAGCTGATGAAATAATTGAAAAAGATTTGTTACTTACTTTACTATTAGCAGAATTTCAAAAGCATAATGGAATTTTTAAAGAGCTTATCTTTAAAGGCGGAACTCTTTTATCAAGAAATTACCTTGGTTACCATAGATTTTCAGAAGATTTGGATTTTGTTTATAAAGATTCCAATGAATTAAGAGCAATGCCAAGAAGAACAAGAGAAAAGAAAATTAAATTGTTTGTAGATATTTTTGTTCCGAAACTTAAAGAAGTTGCAGATTTATTGGAATTAGATTTTTCTATAGATAGAAGTAACCAAAAGTATTGTAGCATTCTTAGTGGAAGGGTAGTTTATGTTCTTAGGCTTTATTATACTAAAGAGAGATATATTAAAATTGAAATAAATTTTATTGAAAAAGTGATTAATAAACCAGTTGAGTTATCAATTAAGGCGATTACAGATTTTTTTGACTCTAAGGAAATGATGTTTATCTTAGGGCTAAAAATAGAAAATTTTAAAGTTTTAAGTTATCCGTTAGAGGAGATTGTTTTAGAAAAGTACAGAGCGTTATTAACGCGGGGGCATTTTGTTGAGAGAGACTTGTTTGACTTATATCTAATTCCAAACCCATTAAATGTGGATATTAAAAAAGTCATAGAAAAAATAGAAAGCTCTTCTTTAATTAAAAAACAGTTAGAAGAACTAATAGAAACAAAATTAAAAGAGTTAAATGAAAATAGATTTTTTACAAGCACAGAAAAAATTTCTGATTTGGCGATTATCAAATATAATTTTGAAGAATTTGAAAAGTTTAAAGAAAAAATTAAGCCTCTTCTTATTAAGATATGTAGTGGGTTTTTGAAGAAAGAATCAGGGTAAGTTTATATTTTTAACATCTCCGTAGCATTTAAAAATCTGTCTTTCCTGTTGTTTTTATGTTTGAAATGCTTATAAATCCAAGAAAGGCAGAAAGAAAAAGCTGGGAGATGTTTTTTATTGGCTTGTTTTACGCCTCTCTTTCGCTCTTATTGGTAAATTGGATTTTTGCGCAAGATGTTGTTCTCGCTAAGTATTCTGGCATTTTAATTGTTACTTTTTGTGTTATAGTTTCAATGCCTTTTATCTATTACACAATAAAACTTGAAGAAGAAAAAGACCTTAGAATAGAGGGTTTTTTCAGGATACTTAAAGAGCATAGCAAAGCGCTATTAGCTTTTATGTGGCTTTTTTTCGGGTTTATAGTTGCTTTTTCTATTTGGTATATTGTTTTGCCTTCTGAAAATAATTTTAGGGCGCAAATAGAAACTTACTGTATGATTAATCGGCCAGCTAATTTTAATGAGTGTATAGAGCAGTATGGCATAAAAACAACCGGCAGAGCAACTGGCTTTCTTACAACAAAAGAGAGGCTTATAGCTATTTTCACAAATAATATTTATGTCTTAATTTTTACTATAATCTTCTCATTAATTTTAGGCGCGGGGGCGATATTTATTTTAGCTTGGAATGCTTCTGTAATCGCCGCTGCTATAGGCATATTTTCTAAATCGGGGCTAGCTGATTTACCTTTTGGCATAATGCGTTTTATGATCCATGGATCTTTTGAAATAGTGGCTTATTTTATCGGGGCTTTGGCAGGAGGGATTATAAGTGTTGCTGTAATTAAGCATGACACAAGAAGTGAAAAATTCTGGGGAATTTTACAGGACTCTTTAAATCTGGTTATTTTAGCGATTATTGTTTTGTTTATAGCAGCTTTAATAGAGGTGTTTATAACTCCTATTCTTTTTTAAGATTATAATAGTATATTATACTTAATATTAAATAGGGAGAAGTTTAAATAAAGAATTAAATTATTATTTACATGTTAATAGAATTTAAATATGTAAAGTTTAAAAATGTCAAAAACCATACACCAAAGTGTATGGCGTGTCTGGTTTTTGAGCATGCTCAAAATTAAATTTAATTTTGACACATCAAATATTTTTAAATAAAAATCAAAAAAATGAAAAGGTTTATTTGCAAAGATTGTGGTTATAGAATGAAAAGTGAGAGCAAGCCAAAAAAGTGTTCTTATTGCGGTAAAGAGAATACAAAAGAAGAACAGGGCGCAGAAGAACTAATTGAAGAAGTTGAAGAAATTTTAGGATAAAACCTGTCTTTAAGGCCATCGAGAAAAGAGAGAAGAAGCTATTTTAGAGAGAAAGATAAATTAAATAAAAAGGAAAGAAGAATGGAAGAAGAAAAACAAGAAACAAAAGAGAGCTCTTTCTTAGAAGAGCCTTCTTATAAAGAAGCCTCGAGAAGAAGGACGAAAGAGACTTCGAAGAAAGAAGAAACAAAAAGTGAAAAAAAGCAAGAAAAGACAGATGAAGAAATAATCGCAGAAAGAAAAAAGAAAGTTGTAGCTTTTTTTAAAAAAACTAATTTATGGGTTTTAGCTTTCTTGGTTATTGCTTTGATTTTAGGAATTTATATTAGAAGCCTGCCCATGAGCAATCACACAGGCAATACAATCCCATCCATTACAAGCTTTATTTTTCATGGAGATGGGTTTTATAGTGGTAAGCCAGGATTATGGGACATAACAACAAACGATTGGACTTTAGGCCCGGACTTAGACCCGTGGCTTTTTACAAGATACGCTAAAACAATTGTTGAACAAGGAAGTTTGCCTACTATAGATACAATGAGGAATTCTCCTTTAGGCTTTGATACCACGGTGGAACTACAGATGGTTTCGTATCTGATTGTTTTAACTCATAAAGTTGTTAATTTGTTTGGGCAGCATAGTGTAAATTTTTCAGCTGTTTTAATGCCTGTTTTGGCATTTGCTTTAACTATACTGACTTTCTTTTTGTTTGTTAGAGAAATTTTTATAAGAAAAAATTCAGGGGATAAAAATTTTAAAGCAAATGTTATTGCTTTAGTCTCTACATTTTTTATGATTGTTATTCCTACTTTTTTATCAAGAACAGTCGCAGGAATTCCTGAAAAAGAGTCTGTAGCTTTCTTTTTTATGTTCCTTTCTTTTTATCTTTTTTTGAAGGCTTGGAAATCTGAGAAGATTATAATAGCTGGAATTTTTGGGATTCTAGCAGGAATTTCCACTGCTTTAATGGGACTAAGCTGGGGAGGGGTAAGTTATATCTATGTAACAGTAGCAGTCGCAAGCTTAGTGGCTTTTATTTTAAACAAAGTGCATAAAAAAGAGGCGATTATTTATGGAGCATGGTTTTTCTTTTCGATTCTAATAACGCAGATATTTTCAAACAGAGTTATATTAAAGGCCCAGCTAACCTCTCTGGACACAGGATTGGCGTTTTTAGTTTTTTTTATTCCTGCCGTACACTTTATTTTATGGAAAACGAAAGTTTCGCAAAAGTTACAAAAATTAAATATTCCTAAAAATATTTTATCTTTAATTTTTGCTTTGATTCTTGGTATAATTTTAGTTTCTATATTTCTTGGGCCAAGTTTTATAATTGAAAAAGTAAAAGCATTAAATCAAATGATGTTTAAGCCTGTTACTGGCAGATGGAGCGTAACTGTAGCGGAGAATAGACAGCCTTATTTTACAGAATGGGGCGGCAGCTTCGGGCCTTTCATTCAAAACATTCCAATTTTGTTCTGGATGTTTTTTATTGGCTCGGTAGTTTTGTTTAAGCAGATGTTAGAGAAGATTAAAAAGAAAGATGCTTGGATTTTAACTGCTTTGTATATTTTATTTTTCTTTGGGTTAGTTTTTTCAAGATATGCTCCCCACCCCAATACTTTTGACGGAGAGAATTTTATAAGCAAGTTTTTTTATTATGGCTCTGCTTTATTATTAATCGGCGCGCTTGTTTATTTTTATATGAAATACTCTAAAACAAAAGACAAAGGATTTGAAGAAATAGATTTTGAATATTTATTTTTGTTCTCTTTATTTATTTTATGCTTATTTACTGCAAGAAGTGCTGTAAGATTAATTATGGTTTTAGGGCCTATCGCCCCGATATTTGTGGGGTGTTTAATTATAAGTTCTTTTTACAGATTTAGAAAAACAGAAGATGAAACAATAAAAGTTGTTTTGGGGATTGCGCTAATTATTATTTTACTTCTAAGTTTATTTGTTTTTTGGAATTATTATAAATCTGTTAAAGCCCAAGCCTATAGTTTTATCCCATCTTATTATAATCAACAATGGCAAAAGGCGATGGAGTGGGTAAGAGAGAATACCCCTAAAGATGCTGTTTTTGGCCATTGGTGGGATTATGGTTACTGGCTTCAAAGCATAGGGGAAAGGGCAACTGTAACAGATGGGGGAAATGCAATTGTGTGGTGGAATTATTTATCAGGGAGATTGGTTTTAACAGGCGACAATGAAAAAGATGCTCTTGATTTTTTGTACAGCCATAATACAACTCATTTATTAATAGATTCTACAGACATAGGAAAATATACTGCTTTTTCAAGTATTGGCTCTGATTTAAATTATGATAGATATTCATGGATTCCAATAATGACCTCTGATGAAAAACAAATTCAAGAAACAAGAAATGGAACAACAAGAATTTATCAAGGGGCTAGTGGGGTTGATGAAGATATTTTTTATAAAGAAAATGGACAAGATATATTCTTGCCAGGACAAAGAGCGGCAATTATTAGTGTGGTTTTAGAAAGTGTTAAAGACGGAAATAAAACTTCACTTAAACAACCAGAAGGTGTTTTTTACTATCAGGGCATACAACACAAAATTCCTTTAAGGTATGTTTATTTTAATGGGCAATTTTTTGATTTTAAAAAAGGCTTAAATGCTACTGCTTATGTTTTTCAAAGGGTGTATCAAACAGATCAAGGGCTTAAATTAGATAATTTAGGAGCTTTGATGTACCTTTCGCCAAGATTAATGAGAGGAATGCTTGCTCAAAAATATCTTTTAGATGACCCTTTCAATAATTTTCCTAATTTTGAGTTAGTTCATTCTGAGCCTAACTTGATTGTAGACAGCTTAAATTCGCAAGGAATGAATTTAAATGAATTTGTTCTTTACCAAGAAGTGCAGGGACCAATAAAAATCTGGGAGATTAATTATACTGGAAAAGAAAAAATTAAAAAAGAATATCTTGATACAGATTATTCCAAATATATAAACTGGAGCTTGTAAAATGGAACCTTTGTTGTTTATTCCAATAATCTTGAGTTTTTTTGTAACTTTTTTAGTTTTGCCTTATTGGATAAAAAAAGCAAGCAAAATTGGCTTATTATGGGAGGATATGAATAAGTATAAAAAGCCGAAAATTGCTGGTTCTGGAGGATTAATTGTTATGTTAGGATTTATTCTCGGTGTTTTAGTTTATATTTCATTAAAAACCTTTTATTTTAAGTCGGCGGTTAATGTTTTAGAGATATTTGCAGTGACAACTTCTGTACTGATGCTTGCATTAACTGGCCTTATTGATGATTTGCTTGGTTGGTGGCATGGAGGTTTGAGCAAAAAATTCAGAGTATTATTGTGTTTTTTTGCAGCAGTTCCATTAGTGGTTATAGATGCTGGAAACTCTACGATATCTATTCCTTTTATTAATGGTACAAATTTAGGCCTTTTGTATGCGTTATTAATAATTCCTATCGGAATCTTAGGAGCATCAACAACATTTAATTTTCTTGCAGGATTTAATGGACTAGAAGCGGGGCAGGGAATTTTAATTTTATTTGCTTTAAGTTTAGTTACATTTTTTACTGGGAATACTTGGATTTCTTTAATTGGCTTATGCATGGTTGCTTCTCTTTTAGCTTTTTTATTTTTTAATAAATTTCCTACAAAGGTTTTTCCAGGAGATGTTTTAACTTATAGTGTTGGAGGATTAATTGCAATTATGGCTGTTTTAGGAAATATTGAGAAAATTGCTATTTTCTTTTTTATTCCTTGTATAATTGAAGTTTTCTTAAAATTAAGAGGAAAACTAAAAATGCATTCATTCGGAAAACCAAGTAAAGATAACAGCTTAGAAATGCCTTATAAAAGAATTTATGGTTTAGAGCATTTTTCCATATGGTTTTTAAAAAAGATAAAAAAAGATGGAAAAGTTTATGAAAAAGATGTTGTCTATTTAATTTGGAGCTTTCAGATAATTATGATAATTTTAGGGTTTATAATTTTTAGAACAACCGTGTTTTAAAATGTTTAAGAACATAAAAGAGCTGGGAAAGGATGAACTGGTAAAGGGAAGTTTAGTTTTATTTTTTATGATGAACGCATATAACCTTCTAAATTATATTTTTCATTTTTCAATGGCGAGAATGCTTGGCCCTTCAGGCTATGGAGTTTTAGCAGTTTTAATGTCTTTTGTATACATTTTTAACGTGCCGAGTGAATCAATTCAGAACATAATTACGAATTATACAATCAAGCTTAATATTAAAAAGGAGTATGGAAAAGTAAAATTCCTCTTCTTTAAAAGTTTGAAAAAAAGTGTTATAATCTCTTTTATTATCTTTCTTGTGCTTATTCCTATTACTATTTTCCTTTCGGCTTTTTTAAAAATTGATTTTTTCCTTTTTCTTATAACTTGCAGTTTAATTTTTTTTATACTTTCGCTGCCGGTATTGAGAGGGATCTTACAAGGAAGAAAAAAATTTTTCTCTCTTGGCTCAAATATGATTTTGGAGGGCTTTATTAAAGTAATCTTTTCTATTTTTCTGGTTTTTGCAGGATGGAAAGTTTATGGGGCGATTTCTGCTGTCCTCATAAGTATTCTTCTTGCTTTTATTTTTGGATTCTTCTTTATTAAGGAGATTATGAAAACTAAAGAAGAAAAAGTGGAATTTAAAGGAATTTATTCTTATTCTACCCCTTTTCTGATTTCTATTCTCGCTATTGTATTGATCTATAGTTTAGATATAATTCTCGCAAAAAGATTTTTTTCTTCAGAAATAGCCGGGAAGTATGCAGTAGCTTCTATGCTTGGAAAAATGATTTTTTTTGGAACTTTTGCCATAAGCAAAGCCATGTTTCCTCTATCTTCAGAAAGTTATGAAAACGGCAAAAAAACTCTTTTTTTATTAAAAAAATCCTTAAAAATAGTTTTTTTGATAAGTGGAATTGCACTTTTGGCTTTTCTTTTTTTTCCATCACTTATAATAAGAATTTTGTTTGGAAGCGCCTATATGGGTGTGTCAGGCATACTATTTATCATCGGGCTTTCATTAACAATACTCTCATTTACAAACCTTATAGTTTTGTATGGCCTATCAATAAACAAAATTAAAAAAAATTCTTTTTATCTTTTGATATTTGTAATTTTAGAAATTGCCCTACTTTCTATATTTCACTCTTCTTTATTGCAATTTTCTCTTGTATTTTTGACAGTTAATTGTTTAATGCTTCTTTATAGCCTTATGGTAATTAAAAAATAGACTGATGAGGAAAATACCTAATATGTTCAATTATATAAATATTTGACTATACTCATATTTAAATATAAATTCTTATCTTGGATTATATGAAATTATCAATAGTAATTCCTGCGCATAATGAAGAGCAAAGAATTGGGAAAACTCTTGAAGAATATGGAAAATTTTTTAATGAAAAACTGGAAAACAAAGAGATTGACAACTATGAAATTCTTGTTGTTTTAAATGCATGCAAGGATAATACGCTCGCTGTTGTTAAAAAATTCCAGAAAAAAAACAACAAAATAAAATATCTAGATTTTAAACGAGCTGGAAAAGGATTTGCTATTATTGAAGGATTTAAAAGGGTATTAAAACGAAATTGTGAGCTTATTGGATTTGTCGATGCGGATATGGCCACCCCGCCAGAAGCTTTTTATGATTTGGTTAAAAGCATAAAAGGATATGATGGAACAATAGCGAGCAGGTGGTTAAGAGGGAGTATAATAAAAACAAAACAAACAATTTTAAGGATGGTAACAAGCCGAGGATTTCATTTTCTTGTAAGATCATTCTTTTTATTGCCTTATAAAGACACCCAATGCGGGGCGAAGTTATTTAAAAGAAATGTTGTAAAAACAGTTGTAGCAGATTTAGGAATAACAAAGTGGGCTTTTGATGTGGACTTACTTTATAAAATAAAGAGAAAAGGCTTTAAAATAAAAGAAATCCCCACTATTTGGGAGGACAAAAAAGAATCTAAATTAAACTTGGTAAAAGTTCCATTCCAGATGTTCTCTTCAATTATAAGACTAAGGCTCTTATATTCCCCGTTTAAGTTTATTGTAAGAGCGTATGATAAAATGCCGGAAAAAATTAAATTGCATCATTGATTATTTGTTGGCGTCTATTGTTTTCGATTCTTTTTTTCTTCTTAAAATAATTTTCTGAAAAAAATAATTTAGAAAGCCAAAGCCGTAGCTTAGATGCGCCAAAAAAACTGAGAGGGTTGTTGGAAAAATCTCTCTATTTTCTGCAGAGCTTTTTGAACTACTTACAAAAATTATTAAAAAATATACAGCTAAAAATAGGAGAAAAAACAGAGAAAAAACAGAATTAAAGAATGAGAAGATAATTCCAAAAATAATAAAGAGGAAAAATAGAAATGGGATTAGATAGTATGCCGAGAGCAGCTGTCCACTAAGCAATAGCTGACATTTGTCATATCCATAATAATAAAACTGTTTAATAAATGGGAAAAATATTCTTCTACGATGATGAAAAACGATAACATCGCTCGCATAGATAATTTTATAATTTTTTTTAATAATTTCTGAACATAGGTTTGCATCTTCTCCTGTAGTCAGAGATTCGTCAAACAAATTGTCTTCCAAGAAGCCCTTTCTGACTATTAAATTACAGGTTGGAAGCTCTTTAATAAAATGTGTTTTTGAGATATTATGCCTTACAGCGCTTTCCCCAATTGCTATTTTTTGCTTGACTACATTTCCTGCAATTTTCCTTTTAAATTCTTCATTGGGGGGGGTTAGATTGGGGCCGCCAACAGCCATTACTCCTTTGTTATTGAAATATTTTATAGAATTAGTTAGCCAATCTTTTCTTGGAAATGCATCAGAATCCACGTAGGCTATTAATTCTGCTTTTTCTAGACAATTTTTAATACCAATATTTCTTTTCTTAGGTATAGAAAGCGGGCCTGTTGGAATTATTCTTATTTTTTTATTTTTTATTGGGAAATCAATTTCTCTGTCAGGAAGAAGAAGAATACTAAAATTAGGATATTCTAAATTCAGGCAATGCCTTACTGATTCTAAAATAAAATCATCAATGTCCTTAAAGACTATAGCAACTTCTATAAAAGGGTAATCTTTCATTTTTAAAATTATTATTAAGAGATACATCTATTTTTTAAACATTGCTGTGATAGAAAGATAAAGGTGGTTATAATGGAGGATTTCTATTGTTTATGCAATCAAAAGAAATATCACTTTGATAAGATTATTTCAATCTGATCCCCTATTCTTAAGAGATTGTTTAGAATAGCATATGGAAGGAATAATAGATTAATTGATAACTTGGCTAGCTGTTTATTCTCATTTAAATTATTGCCTTTTGAATATTTATAATATAGAGAACCGATGATTGAAAAAGATTCTGATTTATAGCTTGTTTTTTCAATTTTCATTTTTAACCTTTTACTTAAAATCTTAAGATTTTCATTAGAGAAAGTAAAAGTATGCCGGGGAACATCTAAAGAAACCCAGTTTTTTTTGAATATTTTGTAATTTAAGGAGTTAGAGTTAGGCACATTAATTATTAATTTTCCCCCTGATTTTAAAATTCTTTTACATTCAATTAAGGTTTCTAATGGGTCAGGAGTATGTTCGAGAACATTATTTAAAGTTACAAAATCAAAATAGTCATCTGGGAAATCAGCGGACTTTAGACTCTTTTTTTTAATATTTAAGATAGGGATAGTTTTATTTATAAATGGATCCACCCCCCAGGGTTCCATGCCATTTTCTTTTACATATTTTAAAAATCTTCCATTACCGCACCCTATATCTAAAAATTTAGCATTTTTTTTAACAGGCAGGCTTCTTAGCAAATGTTTAACTGGCAAGAAAATGATTTTTAAGAACCTCCTGCCTCTTTTGGAATAGTAAGTATCATACAAAAGCCGAATTGTAGTATTTCTAGAATCATTTAAATTATTCATGGAAATATAATTCTCAGGGTAGTATCTTGAAATTGTTTTTTGAGTTGGCATTGGATTTAAAAATATTAATTTACAATCAGGGCACTGATACAGGGGGAATTCCTTATTGTCTATTGCATAAAGCCTGTCATGACAACTAAAAATAAATTTAATATCTTTACTGCTACATATAGGGCACTTGGAAATTTGGCTTTTCATTTTTAGAATATTTTATCTGTATAAACCTCTTTAATTGCGATATTTTCGTTTTTCTTCAAAAAATTTGAGCTCATTAATGTTAGTTACAAGAAACAATTTATAAATTTATCTGTTTAAAAAGCTAAAAATTACTGCTTTACAAAACTAATAAATCCTTTTATATAATTTAAACTTTCTTTTGAAAAATAGAATATGGAGGAGGGGTGATATAAGATTGTTCTAATTAAAGTGATGTAAACAAATTGCCTGCATTTCTTTTTAGCTAATTTATATTTTTTTATGAATTCCTCTACAGGTATATCAGGGTCTAAAAGAAGAGGATTCTCTTTATGATAGTGATTAGAAATATTGTCATAAAAGTGCTCATCTATCTTTCCACGGGATTTAGCTATTTCCCACATTTCTGTAGAAGGCAATGGAACTAGAACCTGTGTCCAAAGCCTCTTTACCCCTAATTTTTTTGCAAAATCAATAAATTCCAAAGTTTTATCAAGGTCTTCTAATCTCTCTCCTGGAATCCCAACCATTAAACTGCCATAAACCCCCAAATTGTATTTTTTGCAGAGAATTATTGCATTTTTATTTGCTTCTGCTGAAAGCTGAGAATCTTTCTTTATGTATCTCAAAACTTTATCGGAACCTGATTCAAAACCGAAAACAAGTGTCTTAACATTTAAACTTTTTAATATTGAACACATTTCATCATTAATAGTATTTGCCCTGGCTTGGCATGAAAAAATAATTTTTCCAAGCAAACCTGCTTCTCTCAATTTTTCTCTAAATTCTTTTAATCTTTCTTTGTTTATTGAGAATAAATCATCAAATAAGTCTATATGCCTGACTTTATAGTTATAGTATAAGTCTTTGATTTCATCTACAACGCTGTCTATTTTTCTAAATCTTATTTTTTTCCAACATGCCCTTATGGAACAGAACCTGCAATTAAAGGGGCACCCTATGGAGGTCATCATGCCTATTGAAACCCCAAATCTGAAGCTGTCGGGAATGAAATTTTTTTTGAAGTACCCTTTATTTAAAAGAGTATAGTCTAATGGAAAAAGATCATCTATATCTGCTAAATCTTCTCTTTTTTTATTCATAATTAGTTTTTTGTTTTTAAAGTAAACTATTCCTTTTATCTTATGAACACTTTTCTTTGTTCTTATTGCTTCTATAAGCTCCACAAAAGTTCTTTCACCCTCTCCTATAACTCCAAAATCAAAAATAGGGTCGAGTGATTCTGGAAATGTGGTCATATGCGGCCCCCCTATGATTAGTTTAGCATTGGGCAGCTCTTTTTTTATTTTTTTAGCGAAATTAATTGCTTCGGAATAAGATTGTGTAAAAGTAGAAAGACCTATTATATGAGGATTAAAATTCTTTGTATCATTAAAAGCATCATCAAAAGTATTATCAATCAGATGGACTTTTATATTTTTACAATTGTCTTTTAGGTATTTTGTTACAATTAAAGTTCCTACGATTGTATAATGAAATTCGTTTTTAGGAAGAGAAACAACTGCTATTCTCAAAATATTCTCTTGTTTGTCCATACATAAATCCTAAATGGATGACTTTATAAGGTTTTCGTGCACTAAACAAATATTTAAATAATAAAAATGAATATAGAATAAATGAAACCTTTTATTAGTTTTATTGTATGCAGTTATAATGCTCCTGAACTAATATTGAAGTGCATTAATAGCATTTTAAAGCAGGATTATTATGGGAAAAAAGAAATAATAATTGTAGATGGAGGTTCTGATGAAAAAACTTTAGAAGTTCTTGATAGATTAAAAAATGAGTATAAATCAATAAAAATATTGCATAACAAAAATAGACTTCCGGAAGGCTATGGCAGGGGGAAGTGGTTAGGATGGAAAAAAGCAAGGGGAAAATATGTTTTTATGATAGACCAAGATAATGAGCTGCAAGGAAGGGATTGTGTTAAAGAAATGCTTTTGCCTTTTAAAGAAAAAAGGGTGTTTGGATGTGCTTGCAGAGTAAAAATAGATAAAAATGACAGTTTGACAAATCAATATGTTGCATTAATGGGAACCGACCCTTTTTTTGCATACAGAAGTCTTGATGGACTGATTAATATTAAAAAAATTGGAAAGAATAAGAGAAAATATTCTCTTATAAAGATGGGTCCTGGTAATATTATTATAACTGGTGGAAATTGTTTTGTATACAACAAAGATATTTTAGATAAACTGGGAGGTTATATACAAGACACCCAAAACATAATGAACCTGGTTAATTCAGGGTATGATTGTGTTGCAATTACAAAAGATGCATACACTCATCATTTTGCAGCAAAAGGATTTTTGAATTTTATTAAAAAAAAGGTAAAATGGGCAAAAGCTTATCAATATGTTAGGAAAAAATATACAGATTTTTCTTATCTGCCTTCTACAAAGAATGAAAGAAGAAAAATGCTTATCAATATTTTCTGTATAATAACAATAATGCCTACTCTTTTATTAGCCCTAAAAAAAATGATTGAAACTAGAGAAAAGGCATGGCTTCTTCATCCAGTCTTAACATTTATTACCGGGTTTATATACTTAGATTATTTTCTTTTTCCTCCAGTGGCTAGAATAGAAGCCAGAACAAATAAAAGATTATTCATATTCTTAAATACATAGTTTAAATCTTCAAGTCTTCTTATCTTTGATAAAAATTCCCTATAAAAAATGATAGGATTTAAGTAGGAAATAACTCGGCTCATGTAAAACCTCCTTAGGGTAATACCCCTCATTTCATTCAAATCCTTATAAGTAAAATATTTAGTGTTGTATTTTGAATTAACCACACTGCTCTCAAATTGAAATTCTGAAATTAGATTTTCTTTTTTGAGATCCTTATAAAGATCTGTGCCTTGATAAGGCTGGACTATGTATAAAAAAACAAAATTAAGCCTTGAATTGGCTATATAATTTGTTGTTTTTTCTAGTTCTTCTTTTGTTTCATACGGAAATCCTATTGTAAATGTAGCACATATCCATATTCCTAGTTTATGGCACAAACTTATCAAAGAATCTATTTTTTTTAAATCAGCTATCTTTCTAATATACTCTTGAGTTTTTCTTGAACAAGATTCTATTCCAAAAGTTAGCCTATAGCATCCAGCTTTCTTCATTTTTGTAAGAACTTCCTTATTAAGAGTCCAGAAAGCAACGCCATTAGGAGTATCCCATTTAATGTCTAGTTTTCTTTTTATTATTTCATTGCATATTTCAAGAATCCTTTTTTTGTCTAAAGTAAGATTATCATCAAAAATCCTGAAATGCTTTGCTCCATACTTTTTATTTAATAATTCTAATTCGTCTACTACGTTTTTTGCAGATCTTCCTATCCATACTCTCCCCCAAACAGTGCGAATAGAACAAAATACACAGTTTCCAGGACATCCCCTACTAGTCATAATATCTACTGATGGGCCTCTTAACGTTACAAGAGAATTATCCGGATGATTAAAATACAGGTTCATATCTACAAGATGCCATGCTGCATTAATCTCATCTAAATTTTTAATACGTTCTCTGGGAGGATTTATTTTTATTTTATTTTTATATCTGAATCCTATTCCTTTTATTTTTTCCAAATCTTTTTCTATTAAATCTTTATTCTTGTATCTCTGTGCTATTTCTAGTACTGTTTCTTCTGCCTCACCAATTACGGCAAGGTCTATATTTTTATTCCTCAATACATAATAAGGATTCGCTGAAGTATGTGCTCCTCCAACCATTACTACAATCTTTTTTCTAATCTCTTTAGAGATTTTCTTCACAAGATCTATTGTCTCAAAGGAATCAGATTCAAAAGCTGTGTAAGCACAAGAGACCCCTACAATATCTGGCTGAAATTCTTTTATTAGTTTTTTTATATCTTCTGGAAAAAGCCCTATTTTAACTGTTTCTGAATTTATTTTTCTTCTTTTTTTGTAGTATACTGGGCAGTCTAGTATCTTAACCTGAAAGCCATTTTTTTCAAGAAGCCCTGCGATGTATAAAAATCCCAAGGGGAATTTTATATTATTGAACTTAAGATTAGCATTTATTGATTGTGGAGGATTAATTAATAAAATTTTTGTTTTCATCTTATTATCTCTCTTTGAATTGTTCGTATAAAACTAACAAAATTTGATGTTTTTAAGCATTTATGTTTTTAGGTATTTATGTTCCTGTCCAAAAATAGAAACGATATAGTATTTTGGTTTTTTAGTTTTTGATATAGATAGATGTTGTAATCAGGGGTTGTTATATGATATCTCATAGACAATTAGGATGGGTTGCTTTTGCTCGGCATCTGCAAACCATATTTTAACTGGTTTGAACATGCTGTTGTTTTGAGGGTAAGTATATGTCCATTGAGGAACGCTTGGTTCAAATGCAGATACAACATAGTATTTTGGCTTAATTTTCTTGATTCGCGCATCAAGCTCTTCTTGAGTATAATAATGACCTGTAAAAAAATCAGTAGAGGTAATAGTTTTTCTTTCTGAATAATAAGTGTTTTGGGGGTGTGATGCACTGACAATTATATCATCTGGATTTGAGTTTTCTTTCATCCATATAGCAGCATCTCTAACTTGCGAATAACTATCTTTCTTCATTTTTATAATGCCGTCTGCATGTTTAAGCTCATAATATGCTCCTCCAACCAGCAGCAAAACTATTGCAGTTACAGCCAAGAACTTGCCGAAATATTTTTTAATAAATTCGGAAACAAAAACAATCCCTTTTGCAGATAAAATGAAAATGCTTATGGACATCATCATTAACCATCTATTCTCCGCCAGTCTTAAAAAATAAATGAAAAAAGCAATAGTAAAAACGAGTAAAAGAAATACGAAGAAGTCAGGGAGAAATTTTTTATCTTTCTTAAAAATTATCAAGTCTAGGCTCAGTAACATTGGGAAAAGAGTAAGAGCTCCTATCAAAAAACAGATAAAAAACAAAAATTCTGGGTAGTCATAAACAAGCTGAAGCATCCCCCATCCTAATGGAATAGAAGGTATACCACTATAGCCTGCTCTAAAAAATGCAAGAGGATTTCCATAGTAAGAATATGACCAAAATAAAAAAGGAATAATCGGAAGGACAGTAATAAAAAGGCTTATCCAGATGTGTTTATTTTTTAAAAATTTAAATTTATCTGTAAACAAAAGAAATACAACAATAAATCCTCCGTATAAAATCCCAGTCAGTCTACACAAGAAAGCTAGGGCAACAAGAGGGCCGATAAACCAGATGTATTTATTCCCTTTATTGTTAACATAGCCTTTCCATAAACAAAGAAGAGCCAGGATTCCGAACATAAAACATAAAGCATCGGTCATCATACGCATTGAATAAAAAAGGTGTATCCAAGAGACTGAGAGTATAAATGAGGTTATTAGAGCTAATTTTTTGTTGCCATAAATCTCATTGACAAAAAGGTAAATAAAAAGGACTGATAAAAAAAGGGGTATCAATTCTAAAATGAATTTTGCAGAAAGCAATCCTAATCCAAGCCTAAATATAAGCGAAGCTAAAAATGCTATTAAGGGGGGCCTGGCTTTATGGATATCATAAGGAATACCAAATGCCCATTTGTTTGCAGCAGACATGTATTCTGCTTCATCATACCATAATGGCTGGTTTTTTGTGATGTTAAAATAATAAATGAGCACAACAAAAGCAAATACCAAAAGGGCTATCAGAAGAAGATTATCACTATTTTTAAGCCAATTTTTTATTTTCTCTTTTCTTTCTTCAATTTTTTTATCAGGCGATTCCAATTTCTTTTCTTCTGCTTCTTTTTGCTCTGCCATAAAAAATATACAATTTTTGAGTTTAAATTCCTTCTTGTTTTATGCTTTTTTTATTTTATAGTTTCTTTTTAAAGCTTATAATTAGCTTATTCTTCTTTTCTTCTATGATTACTATGTCACCTTCTTCTATATTATAAGCTTTTAGGTATTTAGTAGGAATTTGTATTCTACCTAACTTCTGAATTTTCATTTCCCATTTCATTTTATCTTCATCTCGTTTGCCCCAACAAAGTCCATTTTTTCCATCTTCTATATTTAATATATTTTTTTAAATATGCAACTAAAATGACAATTATCACAATCAAACCAATAACCCAAAAAAACAAATATCTTTTAACTTCTGAAGGTTTTTCTTCTTCTTTTCTCTTCTCTTCTTCGCCAACTTCTTTACCTTCTTTCCTCTCTTCTTTTTTTCCCTCAGCGGAAATCTCTTCATAAATTTGCTTTATTGTCAAGTTAGCTTTATTTTCAACAAGATTATTCAATTTAACTAATAAATCATAAAAACTATCGTTTGTAAGCTCAAACTTTTTTGTTTCATTAACATAAATTAAAAAGCTAAGAGGAGTTGAATTTAAAGTTAAATTTGTATAATTTAAAGTTTCATTAATAGAATTAACAATTAAAGAATGATTCTCGTCGGCTATTGAAAACTTAATTTTATCATTTTTAGATAAAATTTGGGTGTATCCTTGTAAGAGTTGCTCATCATTTATAATATAGGTTTTGTATGTTGTTGTGCTTCCGCCTCCACCTCCACCACCAATAGAAGAAATTGGTGGAGTATAGCTTACTGTTAATGAATAAATAGAAGAAGAGTTAGTATAGCCAACATAATCTGTGCAATTGACTTGCCAGTTATAATTTCCATTACTTAAAGAATATGTTAAATTTTGTTCAGTGTTTTCACTAACAGAAGTACTTACATTAACAATATTTCCGTCGATAATCAAACTGCAATTTGCAATATCAACATCGCTAACATTATAAGAAAAAGTCACTGTATTAGAGCTTGTCCAACTTCCCCCATTAGCAGGACTAATTGCTCTTACAACAGGATAAGCTCTATCTAAATAAAAACTTCTTCCTGAAGTTTGACAATTATTATTTCCGTCGCATGCTTCTATATACCAACTGTACATGCTATCATTATAATTAGTTAAGTTTCTAATAAAAACATAAGTTCCATTTATTCCAGAAGAATTTGTTTCATTTGCGAGCATTGTTCCATTAAAATCCACAAATAAAGTTACATTTGTTAAGTTAGCATCTGTTACTGTTGCGTTAAATACAAAATAAGGATTTGTTGTATGCAAACTTTCATTTGGCGAAGGCTCATTTATAGTTACACTGGGTTTTGTAACATCAATTGTCGTTGTGAAGTTCTGCATAACACTCCAATTTGATTTTGCTAAGCCAGTATCAATTGTTTGCACATACCAATAATATGTTTTATTTGCTTCAAGTTGCACATTTAAACTTATACTCTTTCTTTGCATCATGTTTCCGAAGTAACCTGCTGTTGGATTACTGCTTCCTCCATAAACTCCAGAAACAATTGTGTGATTATTAGTTGAATTTCCAACTCTTAGATTATAACAAAGCCCAGAAGCATTTGTCTCTGCGTCAGAGCCATTACCCCAGCTTAATGTAAAGACGTTATTAACATAACTTGAAGAGAATCCCGTTGTTGGAGGAACAGGTTTTGTGTTGTTTTTTGTTAGGGAGCGATTGCTTAGATACACATAAGCTCTACCTGTAGAATCTCCATAACCCACTTCAATCAAATCCAAATCACTATCAGCATCTAAATCTATCCAAGCAACTGAGCCATAAATTAAATCATTTATATGTGATTCTGGGTCATAAATACCTCTTGTAAAATTTGAAATTGATACATTATATAAATATAATACAGTGGCTTCTTCACGCCCATTAGTTGTTATATCTAAATAACCATCAGTGTCATAATCTCCAAAAGCTTGAGAACCTGCAAACACTCCTGCCAATCCTTGCCCCTCTCTTTGCATTTCTACAAAACTTGTTCCGTTATTTCTGTATATTCTGTGGTTGTCACAGCACCCAGTTAAACTCAAATCCAAATATCCATCATTATCAAAATCAGCAAAAGCAAGAGAACTATCCTCAACATTTAATAAATTTTGTTGCCATTGAGAACTTTCAATAAAACTTGTTTTATTATTTAGATAAGCCTTTGTTAATTTGTTGTCAGAATTATCTCTTCCAGAGATAATTAAATCTAAATCATCATCATTATCATAATCTCCAAGAACTAAAGAAGCTTTTCTCAGTGCAGTTAAGTTACTTTGCCATTGAGAACTTTCTGTTAAAGTTGTTCCATTATTAATATAAACTTTACTTGTAATAGAAGATTCTGTTTGTCCATTTAAAAGTAAATCTAAGTCGCCATCATTGTCTATGTCTCCAAAAGTTAGTGAACCTGGTCTATATACAGCAGTTAAATTATTCCCCCATTGCGAACTCTCTGTAAAAGTTGTGCCATTATTAATATAAATAAAAGTTCTAATTGCTCCCTTATCACAAGCATCAACAAAATCAGCACCCCCCCCACATCCACTTAAAGCCAAATCCAAATCTCCATCATTATCTATATCTCCAAGAGCGAGAGAACCATAATTTACAGTAGTCAAATTATTCTGCCATGTAGGATTTTCTACTAAAGAAGTACCATTATTTATATAGATTTTAGCCGATAAATCATTAGCTAACGGACCTTCTTTTGTTAAAATCAAATCAAGGTCACCATCATCATCTAAATCCCCCCAAGCAAGAGCAGTTAAAGCTCCCCTACTTAAATTTTCCATCCATTGCTCACTTTCATTTAAGTATGTTTGAGTAGCTGAGACAGAATTTAATAAAATAATAATTAAGAAAAACAAAAAAAATAGATTAGTTACTTTTTTTTTTAGTCTAATTATAGTCCTAGATATAATTAATACAACTAATACTCCTCCAATAATGGCAATAATAGCGACAAGATGTCCTCCCGACATAAGTTGTTCTCCTGCTCCAATTATTGCTCCTGTAATTCCTGCAGCTCCTTCAAGTTCTTCTTCGTTAGCTTCACTTTTCTTTTCCCTTTCATTTTCTTTATTCTCTTTAACCACATTTGTAACATTATAAATATTAATATTGGTTATTGAAGAGCCACCACCTCCGCCCCTGCCAGACCCTCCAGAACTGCTCGGCGCACTTCCACTACTGGGCATTGTTTCTCCGGTCTTTTCTAAACTAATTTCAGGATTATTTAGAGGCTCAGTTAAGCTAATCATACCAATTGTCTCTTGCCCATAATTAATCCAAATCCTATTTGGATCAATATCAATCATTCTTTTTATGCTATAACTTCCAGCAGGAAGGCTTGGATGTAATTTAACAATAAAGCTAACACTTCCTCCCATTGGTCCAATCGTCTCTATAACTAATGGCTGACAATAAGGATCTTCAACTCCTACGGGCTTGCTTCCTTGATTATAACAAGTTATATTACTTACATCTAAAAACCAGAAACCAATTCTTACAGGCAAATATGTCCCAAACACATAACCTGCTTTTATTGGAATATTAACTGTATAATTAATAGTTAAATTATGGGTACTATCAACTGTCTTATTTGTAATATTCTCAAATATAATCACGCTTTGATCGGTTGGTTTTGTATGTTCCCAGATATTTCCAATTGTTTGATTCATCTGAATAAGCAGATTATACAAACTGCAATCTCCTAAAATTATGCAGTTATATATAGCTTCTAACCACGTGTGTTCCTCATAAGTCAAACTAAATTTTTCTGATAATTTAATATAGACTGTTTTATCATTGTCTGCAGAGAATATCTGTGTTTTATCATAATATCCTGTTATAGTTATAAAATTACATTCCCAACTTCCAGGTTCAAACCCATAAGGTCCATAAAGATTTGTTGTATCTCCTGCTTGGTCAAATTCAGAATAATTGCAACTTATTGTTACATCATCTATACTAACATTGCTATAAGAATCCCTAACATCAAACTCAATACTCCACAACACACTCAAACTCGTCGAATTCAAAGTTGTGCCATCCTCTTCGCCATCATTAGGTGTAACTTGACACATCCAGTTATCTCCACCAGATGTTTCTTGGCTTACAATCGTGTTATATTTGAGTAAATGATTATTAGATATTTGCTCCTGGCTTAAAGCATAATCATAAATTCTAAATTCATCAATCGAACCATTAAAGAATTTGGCAATTGTTAAATTGTTATTTGTATAATATGGTTGACCAGTTTCAGTCTTTTGTGCATCAAGAGTATCATTGATGTAAAGTTTAAGATTATTTGCCCCAGGTTCATTGAAAGTTATTGTAACCAAATGCCATTGGTTATCATTTGTTATCGCAGTTATAGAAGTTATGTTTGCTTCTGTTTCTAATGTTTGTTTAGAATAATTTAATGTTACATTATATAATTTTGGTGAGTAAGCAGTATCGTTTGTTGAAAAATCTGCTTTGAACTGGAAATAAGTGTTATTATTTAAGCTTGAAATATCAATCGGCGAAGATGTTTTATCTACAATATCCCAATTATTCGCTTTATCAGAGCAATCATTATTTGAACAGCTTCTCACTGAAAGAGATAAATTTGTTATAGCTTCTGTTCCTTTATTATAATTATCTAAAATTTCAGAATCTGTTAAGCTTCTATTCCAAATTGAAACTTCATCTATTGTTCCATTAAAATACCAACTTGAACTTGGATGCATTCCAATAGTCACATTTGACTTGGTATTATTCATAGCTATATAAGTTCCGCTTTGAGAAACTGAATCACTTACTTTATTCCCATTCAGATACAAGCTTATTCCAGAAGAACTCTTATTCCCATTATAAGCTATGGTTACCTGATACCACTGGCCTGCATTTAAAGCAGTTGTATAATACTTGCCAATATAAGAAGTCCCTCCTAAATTAAACAAATAAGCAGTTAAAACTCCATTGGAAACATAAAACTGGAATTCTTTATATCCAGATGCTCCATCTTTCATTAAAATAGATTTTACGCCTCCTGTGCTTAGAAGATATATCCATGCAGAAATTGTAAAAGCATGGTCATTAGCTCCATCTCCAAAACTAAGGATGTCTGAATCTAAAACCTTAATGCCATCATTTGTTCCATCAAAACTCAAGGCAGAATTAAACTTGCCTTCTGCCCAGCTTGCTCCATAAATTGTTCCGTTATTGTTATTAGAGGTTGCATCATAAGTTATATTCCCAGAATTTTCATTCATATGCCACAGAGCTACCATGCCTGTTTCTGGGCTTAATTCTTTTGTTTTTGGAACATCAGCAGAAAAGCTTATTGTTTTAAATGATAAAGTTTTTCCAGAATCATTAAACATCTCACTTGTATAATCTCCCTCATAGTTATTATCTAACATTACAGCATTTTCTGTTTCATTGTAATAAGTTTGATTATAAGTTCCTTCGCTAAAATCAAATTGCCACAGCTCACTTACCCAACTTGAAACAAGAGAATATGAAAATTTTAATAAATTATTGCTTAAAAACTCTAGTTTATAATTGCTTTTTCCCTCGCTGCTTTTATCAAATAAAGTCTCTTCTCCAAGAGAGTTTCTTTTAAACCATAATTGCCAGGTTTTTTTGTTTGTAAAGTCCAATGAAGTAGAATCTGGAATAAGAATGTAATCATCAAAACCATCAAAGTTTAAAGCATTTCCAACTTTTCCGCTTGTTTTACCTAATTCAAAGGTAGTTCCAGAAATTGTTCCATGATTATTGTTATTTGAGTAATCATTTGCATTTATTTCTAAAGGTAAATTTAAAACAGCAAGAGGCTGAGAATTTTTATACCAGTTGTAGATGTTTGTTATAGTATCATTATCAGCATCATTTGTTGATTGATTATAACAAGTTAGATTTTCTGTACTTAAATTTTTTCCAGAAGGTGATGTTAGCATTGGTTGAGTTTGATTTGGAGGAGTGTTGGCAACTATAAAACTCCAAATAGGAGTTTCATTTTTATTTCCTGCTAAATCAGAAAAATACCATTTCCACTTTACCTCTTGATTTCTTATTGCTGTTATTGTTTTTGTAATGTTAATTTCTTGTGGTGTTGTCCAAGAAACTGGGGTATCGTTAACAAAATTTCCTGTACCATCATCAAAACTAAGTATATAATAACCTCCTTCAACGTTATCTTCTAAAGTTACATTAAAATAAACTAAATCTCCTTTTTTTGTTTTATTTGTAGCAGATGTCCAATTATCTTTCCATATTGGATGAATTGCATCTGGTGGTAGATAAGTAATCCCCTTTCCATTATTATATAAATCTGAAATTTCGCTTACATTTAAAGCTCTTTTCCATATTCCAATTTCATCTGTCATTCCATTTAAAGGATAATTTCCAGCAGGATGATATACACCCATAATTAAAGTAAGCCCAGTTCCATTTATATCATCTCCTCTTGCAGAACAATTTTCTTGTGTTCCATTAACAAATATACACAGATTACTTGAGTTTCTTATTATAGCTACATATTGCCAAGTGTTTAAATTGAGAGCATTTGCAGCATATACTTCATTTTGACTTATATCATACCATCTAACTTTACCATTTATTAACATAATACACCATCCTATATCGCTGGGAGGAATTATACGAGTAAAAAATGATTGAGTGTCAGAACTTGCCTCTTTAGTCCAAAAAGAAATTGTAAAGTTAGCTCCGGTCTGATTAAAATTCAAATCATCATTATATTTTGTTGTGTTCCAACCCACATTCCAAGATCCATTAAACACACTTCCTAAACCAATTATTCCTGTATCAAATGTAGGAGAACCAGAAGCTGGATTAAAAGCAGTTAAATTATAATAAGAAGAATTAATCTCTTCTGATTGATTTTCCATTTTCCAATAAGCAATTAAATTATTACTCAAGTAATCTTTATTTTGATTTGCTCCTGAAGAATTAATCCAAGGGTCAAGAGCATACAAATGATTATTTGTTATCGCTTGTTGTAGAGTTTCAGAACTTGGCTTGATTGCAAACCAGTATTTTTCATCAAGATTTATTGGAGAAAATCCTTTTCCTCTCGGTATTTCTATAAACCCCCTGATTAAATAATTTTTATTTTTTTCTATTGGAATATCTTTAATATAATACCATTTATTCATCCCACCATGCTCATAATTTATAGAAGAAAAAGCTTGAGAAATATCTTTCCATTCATCTAAATAAGATTCATTCCAGTAAATAGTCTTTTCATTTAAATTCCCCCATTCAAAAGAATGCTCATAAATTAGCTCTAATTCATCTATTGTTTCGTTATTTTTATTAGTTTTATTTCTATAACACCAAGCATGTTTTGGGTTAAGAGTGTAGTTAAAATATTCTAAACAAGTATAACTTTCTGTTCTATTTTTCCACTCTGGCTTGTATAACTCTGCTTTTGTTGGTTTAAGCAGAGGAGTGTTGAAACCAAAAATAACATCAACATCTCCTTCATATTGCTTGGATGTTATATTAAAATAAACATAACCCCTTTCTTTAATTGTATGGGGCTGGGCAGAAATATAAACATCATTATTATCAACATAAACTCTATTCCCCTCTATAACCCATTTATTATTTTCACCAGCCACAACAAAATAAAATGAAAAAATAAGGAATAATAAAAGTATTCCAACTGCACTTAATCCAATTTTTCCTCTTTTTTGCATTTTAATGTTCTATAGTTTTTATACTATTTTTAGTATTAAATTAGTATAAGAAATTAGAGTTTAAAAATCTTACGGTTCTTTGTTTTTCGAGAGTTTAGAATTTTATACTTTCTTCAACTTCTTTTAAAACTTCTTCTGCTGAGATGCTATTCACAAGTTCTTCTGAAAATTGGTCTTGTTTTTCTGGGAAAAATTTGTAAAGTAAAGGGGAAACTATTTTCTTTAATATGCCATAATCTTCTACTTCATCAGGAGATGTGCAAAAAAATAAGCCAATAGTGGGCTTTTTTAGGGCTAAAGAGATATGCAAAGCAAAACTATCTGAACAAATTACTGCTTTGCATATATTAACTAAAGAAGCAAATTCTTTATCAGAATTTCGAGGGTTATTTTGATAAATTTTTATGTTTTGTTCTTTTAATTCCTCGGTAATTTTTTCGTGTTTTTCTATTTCATCTGGGCCGCCGAATAAAATTATCTCGTAACTTTTTTCTTTTGCTTTTTTAATAAATTCTTTTATTTTTTCTTCTGCCCAGGCTTTAGAAGGCCATCTTGGGCCAGCTCCCATGTGGATTCCTATTAATTTGCCCTTATCTATTTTGTTTTTTTTAACAAAGTTTTCTCCATATTTTTTATCTTTTTCTTTTAATTCAAGGGGGTAATGTTGCTTGTTGTAAGGCAATTCTGCAACTTCAAACATCATTTCTTGATAGGTTTTTTTGTTTGTTTTTTTTAAATCGTCGTCAAATAAAGTATTAAGGTAGTATTCTGCTGGCAGATTAAAAGCAGAAACATAGCCATCAGTTCTATAAAATCCATATTTTTTGCCTGCGCTGATTTTCATAGCTAAAGATGTAGCTTCTTCTTCTGTATCAAAGTTATATAAAATATCAAAATTTTCATTAATCTCACATGGTAAAATAAGTATTTTTTGTATATACTCGCTTGTGGACAAGATTTCTTTGCAATTTTGTTTTGTTAGCCAGAAAATTTCAGAATTTGGATATTTTTCTTTTATCCCTATGAGGATAGGCAAAGTTCTCACTACATCCCCTTTTGCTCCTAATTTTACTATCAGAATTTTCGTCATTTGATATATCTATGTTTAGTAAGATTTATAATTATAAACACTATAAAAACTTTATGAAACAAGCCTTTCTTTTCGCGGAAAGGCGAGTTTTACCAAAGAAAAACTAAGAGTGTAATAAAAATGAAGAGTAAAATATACATCGCAGGGAAATTAGGCACAGAGTCAGAAAAAGAAACTCTTGAAGAGATTGATAAATTATGCAGGAAACTTGGTTTTAAAACTTTTCTTCCGCATAGAGATGTTGGCTTAGCTAAAGGAATGAAAGATGTTAAAAGAATTTTTAAAGGGGATGTTACTGAAGGATTTAAAAAATGTAAACTTGTTGTTGCAAATTTAAATGGACTGCATGTTGGAGCAGGGACAGCTTGGGAGCTAGGATATGCTTATGCAAATAAAATTCCTGCAATAGGGATAAAAACAGATGAAAAGCCAGAAAAAGCTTTGGACTACCTAAGCTCGATAGTAATCGCTTCAACGAAAATCGTAACAAGTTTTGAGGAACTGGAGAGAGAGTTAAGGGAAAGATTTAACCAAGAGAATTAGCGTCCTCTGTTTCGCGCCAGCCGTCTGTATAAACTTTTTCTTCTTTTAGCTCTTTAAAAGCTTCTTTATATATCCCAAGCCGGGCTTTGTAAAGTTGGAGCGTCCATGTAAATTCTCTAAAAGAACGGGGATAAAATAATGCATAAAAAAAACCATGCTTAATTTCATTCCAAAAAGATTTTGTGCGAGGCATCTCTGGAAAAAGCTTGGATAAATTTTCATGCCCTTTTATATTTCTTATTTTTTGTTTTTTCCAGTCTTCTAAACTCTCTGGATTTTTTATATAAACCTCTGCTTTCTCTGCATAAGCTATCTTATAGCCTTTCTGCCAAAATAAATATGGGATAACTGAGTCTTCTGATACATCTAAAGGAAATTCTTTGAGAACAGATTTGCGTATTGCAAAAAGATAACCAGAACATTCGAAAAATTTTCTATTTTTTGAAAGCTTCTCTCTTACTTTGTGCACCCCTGAAAAAAGCAAATGGCTCCAATAACCAAATTTTGTTTCTCTGCTGTCAAGAGAAACTGGCTTTCCGGTTACACACCCTATTTCTTTGTCTTCAAAAGCTTTTAAAATCTCAGAAACTGAGTTTTCAGAAACATGAACATCCCCGTCTGTAAAAATAAAAATATCATTGGGATTGTCTGAATTTAGCTTTTTGAATAATAAATTAAGAGCATAACTTTTTCCTTCTCCAGGATCAAGAAAAAAACCAACTCTTTTATCTTTAATGTTCTCCTTAAGAAAAGACTTAACTTCTGGGAAAGGATCGCATACAATTATTCTAAAATCTCTTTGGATTTTCTGAGTGAGAAAAGATTTTACTGCCTGCAAAGTTAATTGGGGCTCATTATAAGAGGTTATTATTATGTCTATCATTTTAAGCATTTTCAATAGAAAATGGATAGTCTTCTGGCCTTATAATCACTATTTTTTCTCCTTTTTCTGTTTTTGCTTCTATCCTAACTTTTCTTTTTCCGTGTTTTCCTATATCTGAAATTTCTATTTCTTCTACTACACAAGATTGCTCTGCTAGCATTATCTTATCTCCTTTCTTTAGCTCTTTGGCTTGTTTTTTCATGTCGGAAATGATGATGCCCGGCTCCATTTCCGAGCATCCTAAAAGCCCAACGAATAAACGAGAGGGCTTTTTTGATGAAAAAACAGAGCATGGAGAAGTTTAAAAAGATTATTGAATTAAGCTATATAGAAAATTTTGAGGAAAGTAAAATGAAAAATGCTATTATTTTATGCTCTGGAGGTTTAGACAGCAGCGTGACAGCTTATTATATTAAGAAAAAACAAAAGTATGATAATATAATTTTTTTGTTCTTTAATTACGGGCAGAGGACACTGGAACAAGAGAGAGGGGCGGCTAAAAATATTGCAAAAAAAATTAAAGCTGATTTTAAAGAAGTAAAATTAGATTTTCTTAAAAAAATATCAACTTCTTTAATAAATAAAAAAACAAAAGCGAGAAAAATTAAAAGAAAAGAGCTGAAAGATATGAAAAAAGAAGGTGAGAAATACTATGTACCTTGCAGAAATATAGTTTTTCTTATTTATGCTTTAGCTTTATCTGAGAGCTTGCAGATAAAGAAAAAACAAGTTTTTGATATTTTTACTGGATTTAAATGTGAAGGAAAAGAGGCGTATCCTGATACAACAAGAGAGTTTGTTGCTGAAATGAATAGACTAAAAAAAATATCAACAAACGCACATGGTAAAATTATTGCTCCTCTAATAAATCTGGACAAAGACGAGATAATTTTGCTTGGAAAAAAATTAGGAATAAATTTTAAGGATACGTACAGCTGCTATATAGGAAGCAAAAATGGAAAGCATTGCGGCTGCTGCCTTTCTTGCAGGCTGAGACAAGAAGCATTTTATTGGGCAAATGTAAAAGACCCAACTGGTTACAAAGAAAAAATGAGAGACTATAGGAAAGCTTAATATTCTTTAGGAGGTGTTACTTTATCTCCAAATAGGTCCATATCCAAATTATTAATTTGTTTGAAGATAGTGCTAACTTCATTTAATAATTCACTAATATCAAAACCCCTGTTTTTAACTATCTCCAAAATATACTTCTCTGTTTTTTCATAATTATTTTTAAATCTGACATTTATATCTTTCCAAGGTATTTCTTTTAATGCTTCAGTAAATTTTAAGTTAAATTTTATCTTCCCTTTTAACATCAAAAAAGCTATTGAAGGATAGCCTAAATAGCCTTGCCAGTAAGAACCATTATCATTGCACATAATTGCATTTTTTCCTTCATCATATCTCACAGAATAAAACTTGCCTCTGCTCGAAGAAAAAACTTTTGCTTCATTATCTTTAATGCTTATCCTTTTGTCACCTATGCATCCAAGGGCCTCGTAAATTTTAATTTTTGGAGGAATTTTCCATTTCATAAGGTTAAAACAGCACCGAGGTTTATAAAAATATCTTACACTCTATATCTTGTTTACTAAAGAAAATCACTTAAATGTAGGAATCCCCTACCATGTCCATCTTTATAAGGTTCTAACTTTGTTTTAATTTCTTGTAATCTTCTCACTGATATATCTGCCCTAATTATGTTTTTATAAGTAAGTCTGCCTTCGTATGTTACTATCATATTACTTTGCTTCATCAAAACGCTAACCTCTTCTCTCAAATTGTTCTCTTTTATTGCTTCATCCCAATCTCTTTTTAAAGTATCAGCTTCAGAATTTCCTTGAGAATAAGAATTTTCAGAAACTACTCCAAAAGCCACAGTTCCTGCTACAGCCCTCATAAAATCTCTTCTTGTTGGAGTTTCCATTTTTATTGAAGTTGTTTTAGTTTTTAAAGATTATTGCATCACACTCTATATCTAAC
>Ga0315276_10000149_pt1 | contig 56752 bp, 32 predicted proteins | sample YL17G05_0_MG_FD_204542 | JGI IMG/M metagenome (GOLD analysis project Ga0315276, IMG submission 204542) | Sediment microbial communities from Yellowstone Lake, YNP, Wyoming, USA - YL17G05_0 | ecosystem: Environmental > Aquatic > Freshwater > Lake > Sediment | place: USA: Wyoming | collected...
AAATCAGAGGTTAGATTTGAGATTTGAGATTTGAGATTTGAGATTTGAGATTTGAGATTTGAGATTTGAGATTTGAGAAGGCGGAGGGCGGACCAGTTGGGGGTGGCTCGAACTTGGAGGGGGGAGAGCAGAGGGGTCGGGGGAGGGAAAAGGGCGGACCACTTGGGGGAGTTAGAAGTTAGAAGTTAGAAGTTAGAAGTTAGAAGTTAGAAGTTAGAAGTTAGAAGTTAGAAGTTAGAAGTTAGAAGTTAGAAGTTAGAAGTCAGAAGTCAGAAGTCAGAAGTCAGAAGTCAGAAGTCAGACAAAGGGCGGAGTTGGGGGGATCGCGGAGTTGGAGTGGGCGGTCCGGGGGAAGGGGTAGAAAAGAGGAGGTGAAAGGTTGGGATTTTGTTTGACAGTTTGGACGGGCCGTGGTAGAGGGTGTATTGCGTATATCGTATTGCGTATTGCGGGGGAGGGAGGATGAAGAAGTGGTCAGTTGTGAGAAGAATAGAATACGGATGGGACGGATTTGGCGGATCAGATTGAAAAATAGGGACATGGGTTGACCAACCGAAAGGAACTGAAATCGGATATTGTGTTATAGCATTAAATAAAGCAGGCGAAGGAACGCCGAGTAATACGGTGATGGTGGTTTTATAAAAAAAGACACAGAGGGCACAGAGGCGCAGAGAAGAAAGGGAATATAAGATAACGAAAGAACAATTGGAGCAACTTGGGCTATGCGTGAAAAAACTGCATGAGGTGACGGAGAGGATTTGTAAGGAAAAGATAGAGCTAGATAAAAGTGGTTATTGACCAAAGATCAGATTAAATCCAACAACGAATCTTAAAGGGCTACGAATGACAAATTTCACGGGGCAACTTTTTGGTGGTGGCTGGACCGAGAAAAAACTCGAAATTCTAAAAAAATATCTCGAGAGTTACAATACAGTGCTAAGTAAACAATCGTTCGAAAGGGTGTACATAGATGCATTTGCAGGAACGGGATATCGCCAGCAACGAGAACGTCAATACAATATTGAGTTGGTTTTCGAAGAGGTGGAACAAGATGAATCCGAGGAGTTTCTTAAGGGGTCGGCAAAATTAGCCCTTGAAGCGAGTCCATCATTCAATAGATATATTTTCATTGAACGTGATAAAAACAAAATTGACGAGTTGGAAAAATTGAGAAAGGAACATCCTGAAAAAGCAAAGCAAATTGAAATAGTACAAAGCGATGCCAATGAATTTATTCAGAATTATTGTAACAATAAGGATTGGGCAAATACACGGGCAGTTCTATTTCTCGATCCATTTGCAACAGAGGTTGAATGGTTGACAATCGAAGCAATCGCAAAAACTCAATGTATTGATGTCTGGATACTATTTCCGCTTATGGCAGTTAATCGATTATTAGCCAAAGATCATGAAAAAGTGTGTTATAATTGTTTGAATAGGATTTTTGGAACACAAGATTGGTTTGAACATTTTTATAAAACTCGAACTTTAAATGACATTTTTGGTAAGTCAGTTGATATAATTGATAAGGCCTGTGACTTTGCCAGAATAGGAAAGTTTTATAAAGACAGACTAAAAACTATATTCTCTGGAGTGGCAGAAAGACATAAGGTTTTTTACAATAGTCGTGGAAGCGCTTTATTCCAATTGTTCTTTGCTGCTGGAAATGCCAAGGGAGCACCAATTGCTATTAGAATTGCAGAACATTTAATAGGGAAAATCTAAATGGGAATCGATTCCAAAATAGAATGGACAGGATCAACGTGGAACCCGGTGACGGGTTGTACAAAAATAAGCTCCGGTTGTCTTAATTGCTACGCCGAGCGTATGGCCTTGCGATTAAAAGCAATGGGGCAAAAAAATTATCGTAGTGGTTTTAAGGTCAGATGTCACCGGCATACGCTTGATATTCCTTTGCGATGGAAAAAGCCACAGATGGTTTTTGTTAATTCCATGAGCGATCTTTTTCATAAAGATGTACCGAATGATTTTATTTTGGATGTTTTTTGCACGATGCGACAAGCACAACAACATCAATATCAAATTCTGACCAAAAGAGCTGAAAGATTAGCAGAATTGTCGCCTGAACTATCTTGGCTGGGAAATATATGGATGGGTGTCACCGTTGAAGCTGTGGATTATAAATACCGGATCGATTACCTGAGGTACACGGGAGCTAATATTAAATTCTTATCGCTTGAGCCATTGTTAGGTGATTTAGGGGAACTTAATCTTGATGAAATTGATTGGGTAATTGTTGGTGGAGAATCTGGACCAGGTTCAAGGCCGATGAAATCTGAATGGGTTAGAAATATTAGAAAGCAATGTCAAAAACAAAAAATTCCACTCTTTTTTAAGCAATGGGGAGGCTTTAACAAAAAGAAAAATGGGCGTGTATTAGATGGTAAAACCTGGGATGAGATGCCAATCGGTTTTCGAGATAATATATATGCTTGAAGCCTTGTAACTTGTTGCACACGCGGAATATGGAATTAAGGGCGATTAAGAAAAAGGCGAAATGATGGCTGAGGAAAAAGACAGTAAGTCGGAATCAAAAGGAGAACAGCCGGAAGATGAACGGCAGTTTAGTCAGGAGCATTACGACAGACTGATAGAATGCTCGAAAAAGGGGTCGGAGGGGATAGAGGAATGGAACGAGTGGCGAGCCAAAAATCTGCTTGAGGAGATATGGCTGGAAGGGGCTGATCTTGAGCTCGCCAAGCTGCAAGGGGCTAAGCTCGAAAATGCCAATCTGCAAGGGGCTGACCTCAATGGCGCCAAGCTGCAAGGGGCTAAACTCTTTAGAGCTAATCTGCAAGGGGCTTCCCTTTTTGGCGCCAAACTGGAAGAGGCTTACCTCTGGGGTGCCAATCTGCAAGGGGCTTACCTCTTTGGAGCTAATCTGCAAGGGGCTAAATTCACGGCAGCTATTGTGGATGGGGTCACGTCTTTTTTGAGGTGTAAGATCGATAAAGATACAGACTTTCGCGATGTGGGTTTGGAAAATGTGTGTATTGAGTCGGGCACGAAATATCTTTTGAAATATAATATCAGGCGGATGAACTGGGAGGATTGGTATGGGAAACATTGGTTTTTGCAATGGCCGATAAGGGCGTTTTGGTGGGTAAGCGATTATGGGATATCAACGGGTCGAATCATGTTTACTTTTTTTAATTTGGCAGTATGGTTTGCGGTCATTTATTTATTGTGGCCTGGTTGTGTAATGGTTAACGGTGTAGTTGGTGATATTCGTGGAACTGTACATGCGATATATTTTTCAGTTGTTACAATGACAACATTAGGATTTGGTGACATAGCAGCTAATCCTGACAGTTGGCAGGGACAGGTTGCGCTGATGGTTCAAGTTCTTTTGGGGTATGTGCTGCTAGGAGCATTGATAACTCGATTTGCGGTTTTATTTACATCCGATGGTCCTGCAGGCAGTTATACGGCGATGGGTGAAGAGACAAAAGCATTATTAGGGAAATTGAAAGGAAACAAGGGAAAGGCGGGGTGAATAGGGTGGTTGCAGGGAAGAAACCCCCGAATAAAATTCGGGGGCTAAATATTTATGAGATTGCCGCGCTGCGTTCGCAATGACAAAGATGGATTCGCTATCGCGGCTCTTCGCTTCGTGATAAGAAATACAGTATTTTTTTTGTGGCTTGACTTTCCCAGTGGCGTACAGTTATATTAAAGAAAAATTACGAACAGGAGATGTAATAATATGAATCCGATACTTGGAGTACTATTTCACGCGATTGGCGGATTTGCCGCGGGGAGTTTCTATGCGCCTTGCAAGAAAGTAAAGGGCTGGGCGTGGGAGACATACTGGCTGGTACTGGGTGTGTTTGCCTGGATTATCACGCCGCTGGTAGTGGCCATGATCGCGACACCCAACTTTGTTGATATTCTCAGGTCAGTGCCGACGGAAGCTATTTACTGGCCCTATTTCTTTGGTGTGCTCTGGGGGATCGGCGGACTGATGTACGGGCTGACTATGCGATACCTTGGGATGTCGCTGGGTGTGTCTGTGGCACTTGGCTTCTGCGCGATTTTCGGTACATTGATCCCGCCGATACATGAACAATTCTTCGGTGATGGGACCAAAACAGCTTTCATTCAGTTATTGACTACCAACTCAGGCATGGTAACGTTGTTGGGTATCGTGGTCTGCACACTGGGTATTGCGATATGCGGCAAAGCGGGGATGATGAAGGAGAAGGAGCTTACCAGCCTGGAGAAGGCCCAGGGAATTCAGGAGTTTGCTTTCAAAAAGGGTATATGGGTGGCTATTGTAGCCGGGATATTGAGTGCCTGCATGGCGTATGCCTTCCAGGCCGGCACGCCGATCCAGGAGATGGCGGTTGCCAAGGGGATACCCGCGGTGCGTTCGAACATTCCCCTTTTGATAGTTGTTCTGCTGGGCGGTTTTACGACAAATTGCATCTGGTGCCTGTGCCTGAGCATGAAGAACAAAACTTTCTCCAATTACCGGCAGACCCAAAGCGGCTCGTTATCTGTTAATTACCTGCTGTGCATGACGGCCGGGGTGTTGTGGTATTTTCAGTTTTTCTTCTATGGTATGGGTACGACACAAATGGGAAAATATGATTTTGCCAGTTGGAGTTTGCACATGGCGTTTATTATTATTACCGCCAATGTGATCGGATTGCTGACCAGGGAGTGGAAAGGTTCCAGCCGAAAGACAATAGTGTGTGTGCTTGTGGGAATTTTCGTCCTACTTCTTTCAACTGTTATCATCGGCTACGGCAGCAAATTGCAATAATATACCTATAACGATTGAGTTTTTCCGTTTTCTTATCACTCAAACCGACCGTTTCGTCCTGTTTTTTTATGGGAAATTGATAGATGCGTAAAGAAACCATGACATCACGCCAAAGGGTATTGAAGGCGATTAACCATGAAGTTCCTGACAGGGTTCCTCTCGACCTTGGCGGTTTCCAGACCGGAATACATAAAATAGCTTATCAGGGGTTGATCGATTACCTGGGGATTGACGATGACATTGAGATACTCGATCCCGTTCAGCAGTTGGCAAAACCCTGTGAAGCGGTTCTGGAAAGGTTCCATATCGATTTCAGGTATATAACAGCCGCGGCGCCTGACAGTTTCGAAGGTGGCATTGAAGTTAACGAACGCGACAACAGGGTTTGGCATGACCTCAAGGACGAGTTTGGAGTTGTATGGTCAATGCCGGACGACCAGATGCTCTTCATGGACATCAGCCATCATCCTTTAGCGGATGCAAACGTTAAAGATATTGCAAACTACCCATTCCCACTGGGCGATGACCCATCAAGATTTGCCGGAGTTCGCCAAAAGGCACTTGAGCTAAGAAACCAAACGCCTTATGCGATCTGTACCGGTATCGGTGGTGTTGTCTATGAATACTGCTGGTATATGCGCGGGCTGGAAAGATGGTTCATCGATACGATTGAAAACCCCCAGTTTTGCCAAACCCTGCTGGATCGGACACTGAAATTCTGGAAAGATTTTTATACCGGCTATATGAAAGAGGTGGGTGACATTGTTGATGTTATCATGATAGGCGACGACCTTGCCGGCCAGAGTGGACCTTTGTTCAACATGGATTTTTATAAGAAAGTTGTAAAGCCCAGGCAGAAGGCTTTAGTTCGCCATATAAAATCCATAACCGACGCGAAAATATGGTATCACACCTGCGGCAACTGCAGTGCCTTCATACCCGAACTCATCGACAACGGTGTTGACATTATCAATCCTTTGCAGATCAGCGCTGTTGGGATGGATCCATCCGATTTGAAAAAGAATTTTGGAAAGGATGTGGTTTTTTGGGGTGGGGGCTGTGATTCTCAGCATGTCCTGCCTTTTAAAACTCCACAGGAAGTCGCTAGTCATGTTAAGCACAACATTGAATTACTCAAACCCTCCGGAGGCTATGTATTCAATAACGTCCATAACATCCAGGCAGGTGTTCCAGCGGAAAACATCGTTGCCATGTACGACGCCGCTTATAGACACGGCTGGTACGATTAAAAATGTCCGAATATGCCCTGCCCGGAACCATCAACCCGTTGGGTATAAATCCATCCTATCATTCTATCATCCTGTCGGGCCTGAAAATCAAATCTCACTCACCAGGGCTGGGTGTGGCGCTTTGCCAGTTGTCCACATCGTTACCGTAGTCGCTTGGTACAATACGCGTCAGCGACTGGCCGGTGCCATCCGGTCCGATGGGCCAAGGATCATCGCCGACGGGATGTGTGCCGTCACTGTAATTGATACGATCCACGCGGATGTAATAGCGGGTGCCGTCTTCCTCGTCGCCGGGCATTGACAACTCTATTTTCTCGCCGGCGTTATCCAGCTTACCCTCACCCCACTCGAATTTATCGCCCGGCACACTACCGCCAAACTCAGATTCGAAAACAATCAAATTTTTCACCAGCAGTATTTTCTCGCCGGCGTCCATCGTAGTACCCAGCGGGAAATCATACATAATACCGCCGCTGTCGGTGAACCGCCACGGAACGTTGATTCCATGAACGCTATCCCATTCCTGCAAGGTCACCGTCGAACCGCTGATATTCAAAAGCTCCACATATTCCGCGTCGCCTTCGGTTTGCGGATTGTACATAATCTCACTAATCACCACGGGACCAACCTTGGGATAAGCATTGGCCGATCCCGGCGTAGGCGAACTCATCGCCACAAAATTAAAGGCGCCGGTACTCTTTTCGTAGCGGCCGAACGGCACATCTGATTCTGAAGCGTCAAAGGCTTCCTCTTCACTGTATCCGGTTAGTATGCCATCCTGACCGGAGTTGAGATACAACGTCTCGCCGTTTTCGCTCATGGCAAACGGTACATTGGCCGGATCAGCCGGGTTACCCACACCAAAGTGCAGATTCTCATAGAAAACACAGTAATCATACGCACCTATTGAAGTACCTTCCGGGATCGTATATTTCTTCAGATTATTGTTATCGTCACTGAGATACCAGCCGCCAATGTTGATGGGTGAGCCAGTAGTGTTGTACAACTCAATCCAGTCATAAGAATAAACCATGTTAGAATGGGCCAGCAATTCGTTAATCTTAATCGCGCCGAGTTCCGGAACCTGTCCGCTGTCATCTTCACCGGGCGAACCGCCAATGGAAGCACTCGGCCGCCAGCCTGCCTTTTCATCCCAACTGTTCAGATCGACGTTGGTCGGATCCTTGATGGTCAGCGAGAACCCGATGCCGTCGGTGATCTCATACCAGCCGTCTTTGTAGCTAAATTCATGTATCGTTCGGCCGATGGCATCGACAAGCTTAATCTTCTCTCCGCCATTGTCGAGCAGGCCGCTGTACGGACCGAGTATCCCAACGCTGGGCGGGATCGATGGCGCCACTGCCGCCAGGGCTGTCGGATCCTGGGCAACCAGCACGTACTCGCCCGCGGCCAGTTCATGAGACGGAAAAGTAAAGTCGATCCCATTAGTAAAGCGAACCAGCCCTATGTTGATTGTGTCAACACCAATGTTTTTCAGCTCGATGTATTCGGCGTTGAGATCGGCGGGATTGTACATAATCTCGGTAATACGCAGATTCTCAACCACCGGCCCCACGGCAAAAACAGCCTCATTCAACGCACTCCACGTACCATCGCTCAGCGCCCCGGCCTTGAGACACGTGCTTTTGGTAATGTTGATCGGACCGGTATATTGGATCGCACTACCGGAAACATTGCCCGGTATGACCTCGCCGGCTTCCAACTCGACACATATCAGAAAATCAGAGCTGCTCAATGCGTCGTTCAGACCGTGGATAGCCAGAAGATTATTGCCCGTCTGCAACTCGCCCAGATGGTCGCTAATATCGAAGTCATCAAATTCAGCCCCCGCTTCGCGGTAGTTATTGGCGTCCGAGTTCCACGCCGGCTCTCCGGTAAAGTTAACCTCCTCCACCTTCGTACCGTTGAGATAGGCGATAAAACCATCGTCATAACGCATCTTCAGCGTCATATAGTTGAAATCACCCGGATCACCGGCAAAGGTGAAGGGAATACGGATATAACAGGTGGTATTCACATCATCCATCGGTGTCTTGACGTCGATATCGATATAACTTTCGTAACCTGAACCTGATTCGTAACCAACTCCGCCGATGCCGCTGATCCACGCGCCATCGTCAAAACTGTAATCACTTCTCCACGTGTCATCACCGGGATTGATCTCGGTTGGAATAAGCACCGTCTTGGCGGCATCCTCGTTCAGCAGTGTAGTAGCCGTTGACGAACCGCCGCCGCCGGAAAAGACACGCGGATCCTCGCCGTCGATGGTGTACCAGATCACCCCTGCAGGAGCCGTCATCGACAGTGGTTCAGTCGGGGCTATCTCGCCGCCATGCTGGCTGAATGTGGGGGCGTCGATACTGGGAAACATACCGGCGCTGCGCATCTGCTCAATAACCACGTTGGTTCTCTCATTAGCGATATCATATTTGACCCAGTCGAGATGCTGCTGAAATGTATCCGGGGTGTAGCTTCCTGAACCGTCCCATTCGTTCCACCTGGCGCATTCGGGGATGATCGTTCTTTCGACGCTGTAACCCAACTCAGTGAGATCCGCCTGAATCCGATCACGGGTAAGCATCCCATCATTAAAGAAGTGTTTTTGAGCGCGATCGGCCATCAATACTTGGAACTCTTCATGCCCCTTGAGTGCACTGCATATATTGCCCGGCCCGCCACTACCGGTAACATCAGCGTACAAACCTGTCCGCATAATCATGTCGTTATCCCAGCAGTAAAACTTAAATGTGTGACCCATTTCACGCTTCCTGCCGGCCATCCAGTTATAATAGGGATTCCAATCCCAATTATTCCCCCCGTAGTAGTTCAGGATCATGTAATCGATAAAATTGACAATATCTACGTATTCCCCTGCCGCCTGGTAATCACCTAATGAGGCGAGCATCGTGTTCCAGGCATTTGCATTCCCGTCGATAACAACACCCGACTTCAGAGCATCATAGTCCTCTTTATCACCGCCGAAATAGGAAGCCATAAAGGGAGCGTTGGGCCTCTCCATCAGATGATACTGTCCCCAATAAACACCGTTGATATACACATGCACGAAACGTCCGCGCGGGGCGGGATGGCCCATTTCCAACTGCCGATCCATAATCCAGCGGTTGCGAACATAGATACCGCCGGAACCGGTATACGGATTGGTCCAGAACAGCGTATCGTGCGACCCGGCCCTCAAAAGAAACTGGTCAAACTCGTCCGTAGCGTCACTGCCGCCATAAGGACAGCCTCCGAACAGGTCGAACTTCAGCTCCGACGGACCGTAGATACCCTTAAAACTGATACGCATCGACTTTTTCGGATAATTATCAAGAGCATGACTGCCATAGTGCTCGACCCCGACATTTGCTTGAAAACCCACACTGCCATCGGGGAAAATCATTTCGATCGACGTCTCCTTTTCCAACTCGGAAATCAGGTTGCCCGTTACCAGTGAAATGGAAGGAATCTCCAGCAGCGCATCGGCCATCTGCGGACCCCACACCGGATCTTCAGTTATTGCCGTGGACATATAAGCTTGATCGATAACATCGGCGACAAAAATGTAAGTGTGAGTAACGACCACCGAAGGCAAATAGCCCGGCTTGAAGGCCGCCACTCGAAGACATTTGGTTTCACTGACCTCAATCGGAGCGGTGTATTCGGTAGAAGCCTCCGTTGGCTCACTACTGCCAAAAGTATAATACATGGTCGCGCCGTCCGTCGGACACGTCAGGACCACGCTGAATGGTTCATCATAAAAACCACGTTCGACACTAAATTCCGGCTCGGCCACCAGCCCGATGTAACCACCGACATTTTCCGCTCCCGGCGTGGGCTGATCAAAATAGTTGCTGTTATTTGTGGCATCGGGATAGCGACCAAAAGAAATATCGCTGATCTGCCAGCCATAGACGACACTGTCGATCAGGGTGCTCCCGTCGCTGGTGAACAAACCAATCTCCTCTCCGGTATTCTCGAGACCGAAATCCAGATGCAGCGGTCCTTGCTCCAGCTGGCCATCTGCCCAAAGCAAAAGATAACCCTGTGGGCTGATAGTAGTTTCGCCGGGAGAATCGCTCGGAATCTGCCATTTCGTAGGCTCAGACAAATCATCGGTCAGATACATACCGCCAATATCAACAGATATCTCCTTGGGATTATAGATTTCGATCCAGTCATCATACTCACCATGATCGTCCTGACGGGTACTGACATTGCTTGCCATCAATTCATTGATTTTCAGATTAACCGAATCGAGCCAGTTAGCCGATAGTACGCCAAAGTCGGCCATATTGACGCCGTCGCCTCCACCAACCAAATCGGCGCAATCATCCGGATGACCCACACACCCCGGACCATCCATCCACTGACCGGCAAAAATTTCCAAGTCGTCTAAACCCACCGCCCAGTCGCCGGTCAAGTCACCCGCTGGAGCCTCGAGAGCGCCCGGGCTGGTCGTGAAATGCCATGGATCACCGGGGGCAATCATCTGCGTACCGATATATTCGTCAACACGCCAATGGTACGTAGTCAACTCTTCAGGTGTCGCCAGGCCCGCGTATTGGCAGTCGGAAACCTCGTCAATATAACTCAAAGGAAACGTGGTGCCGGCATAGACCTTATACGAATCGGCAAAGACATCACCCGTCCAGCTCAAATCGACAGTAGAACCGGGGACATTCTCCTGACCGTTTCCCGGCACAGGATCGCTAGCCTTGCCCCCGGTGGTAAAGGTCCAGGGGTTTCCTGTATAGACATCAATGCCAATATGTACATCCACCCGCCAGTAATATACAGTGGCATAGTCCAGATCGGGATCATAACCGATAGAACCGCTGCCGAATAGTTTTTGCGTAGCGGGACCAAGATCGGGATCGGTTGAACTGAAGTAAAGATCGTATGTAGGATCGCCCTGGGATGGCCCCGTCCAGCTTAGAGTCTGACCCAAAGCAATATGTCCCGATTCATTTGCCGGGACCGGGTCATTGGCCTGGAGCGTGACTTCGTAGCTAAACGATACGTCGTCGAACTGGGTTTGGCTGCCGATGGCGTTGCGGCCGACCCCCAACACAATCGTCATAGCCTGGCCAACATAGCTGCTAAGCTCGGCAACGTCATAAGTCCTGGTAAATTCCTGCCACCCACTGGTCAAAGCCGGAGACACCGAGGAAGTCGGCGTGACTAATGCTTCATCTGCAAACAGTTCTAATACCACAGGAGTCGCACCGGTGCCCTCGCCCCGAGCGTATATCGAAAGCGTATAGATGGAGTTGCTTAGGATGTTTCCGAGAGATTCATCCGAGGTGATCAGCCCACCGGCCGCATTGCCCCAGCCGCTGCCGTTGACACAGTAGCAATTTAACCCACCCGGGCTAAGATTGTTTACGTTTGCCACACAACCCTGAAGGTTTCCAGTAGTCTGGTCCCGTCCGTATGTACCGCCAAGAGCGATCCAACCATCCCTGTCATACCCGAGCCACCCGACAACATCGGCGTCGTAGCCGGTGCTTGTGTCGGAAAACTCGTATGTTCCGTTATCTATCGGGCAATCTGGTCCTACGCCCTGCGTCCAGGCCCCACCCGCAGGTAGCAGGATTCCGGTAATCATAGTCCCCGGTTTGTAAATCAATTCAAAATCGCCGTTGAGCACGGTAACCGTAGCCGCCCCAACCTGGCCGATGCACGTGGCGAGCATCACCACAGCTACGATAGCCAAAACATTCTTTCCACACATAATAGTCATACTCCCTATATATCGTTGGGATACTTTCCATGTGGGTACTTTTCTTCCCTTGCTTATTCAATTTCTCGGCAACTTTGCGGATCGACACACTCTGGGGCTGAATCTAAGAACCTAAACCCATTCTACCAGATTATAGCTCAAATTGCAATGATTTTCCAACCCACCCCTAAAATCCAACCACCCCACCTCAGACAGCCAAATCCCTCCACTGTCAGGCAAATTACATCCCCAATTCAACCGATTACTGATTATTTTCCCTTTTTCCCCAGTTAAAACGCCGGCATCGATCTTGATCTATTGTGAAAGGACGAACTCGGCGAGATCGGCGATTTGTTCTGCGGTCAATTTAGAGGTCGCGCCATGACGGTCGTGCTGATTATATTTTATGAGAACTTCCTCTATTGTCGCGGCCCGGCCATCATAGAGGTATGGAGCCGTCCGCCAAACTTCGATCAGGGTCGGAGTATCGAAGGCCTGATTTTGGTCCAGGCCCTTTCCCGTTCCTACATTGTATTTTTGTAAATCTGTGTAGAGCGGTCCACTATGGCATGAAGCGCATCCCGCCTCGGCGAATATCTTTTGTCCCCGCTCGGCTGCCGGGCTGAGTTGATGATCGAGGCGATATGGGCTTGTAACCGGTTCCAGCGATTTGAGATATTCGTCAATTGTTGCGGCGTCCTCTTCCGGGCACACTGACAGGAGAATATGCCGAAAGCCTGACCGTACAGCATCCTCGGCATTTTCGCGAATTCCACTAATCATGGCTGGCGGGGTTTTATGCGCCAGGAGCAGGCTCTTGGTGTTTTTTGGATTGCCGATCCCATCATTGAGCAGATCCCAGTTCAATCCATCAATCCGTCCCTCTCCCGGATGACAGCTTGCACAACTCTGCCATTGTTGAAAGCAGGTCGTCGCGTCATTAAACAACATCTCGCCTTTACGAACAGCCGTCATCGGGGTCTGCGCACCTTGAAGCAATGATCGAGCGAGGCATCGCACTTTTGAATCTACATCCACTATCGCAAGGCTGTCACTGAAGTATTCAGCCACATACGCCTTCGTGCCGACTATAGCCAGGCCGCGAGGACCGTTTCCGGTCAGCTTTATCCGCCGGCACAGTCCGAACACAAACGACAAATCATTGGGCACATCGCCGGGGGAGGAGATAACATCTGAAACCTTATTGCCCGCAGCCGCCATGGTTAATTTATCATGCAGCCCTTCACGGTCGATCACGCTGATCTCATGTGTACCGGCGTGCGCCACACAGATATATTTACCGTCGCCGCTACAGGCGACTCCCCACGGATTGGCCGCGCCCAAATGCACGTCGTCGAGCAATACCGTATTCAAAAGTTTCTCACTCTTGATATCTATCACGCTCAGCGCATTGGTATTCATCCAGCCACGTTCGAGTTGAGTGGTCGGAAGCTGATAGCGGGCCAGAATGTGGGTAACGTACACATACAGGCCGTCAGGCGAAACGCAGATTCCACGCACGTCGGTCGAACCGTTGGGAAGCTGGATATTGACCGTAACCTTGTTGGTAACTGTCTCGATAACAGAAACAACGGCTGCTACGTAATCGCCGTCCGCCACGCCGGCCGGCAGTAAGTTAGCCACGAAAAGATTTTTCCCGTCAGAAGTAATTACCGCACCGACCGGCTCACGCATGACAGGAACCTTTGCGACTTCCGCCATCACAACAAGGTCAATCACCGATATATTATTATCGAACTGATTGCAAACGTACAGTTTATTACCATCGGGACTAAGAACCGGCCCCGTCGGACTATGGCCCACCTTTATGCTGCTGACAAGCTTACCTTTGTTCAAATTAAAAACGACTACCTTACCGGCGGCTGAAGCGCCAGTCACATACAACCTTGAGTTATCGCGGGCCAAAGCCAGCCCACTGGGTTGCTCAGCCATGGCAAAAGTGCGGACTACCGTTTCTGTCGCCACATCAAAAACCGCAATTTGCCGCCCTGTCGCTTCGGCAATGTAGAGGGTACCGCCGTCACTGTCGGCAGCCAGAGCCACGGGAGAAAGATAAGGTTCCTCAGACGACAATCTCGGCTCAGCCAAAGCCACAACGTTGCAAATCATGCTTACGAATAATACTGCGAAAAATATTGTTGCTTTCTTCATAACCGCCTTTATCAACTTCATTCTCGGCTCCTACCACCTCAAAAAATCCGCTTTCCGCAACAAATACTATGCTAGTCACTTGAGAACGGCTTGGCAACTAAAATTATATGACCCAACCCACCCAAAAAAACAGACTTTTCCCCCTTTCTTCCTCCCCCTGGTGCCTCGTGCCTCGTGCCTGTTGCCTTCCCCCTTTACAACCCCGCCCCAATCACCCATAATACCCCCATGAAAAAATCCTTAGCACATTTGCCGGGACATAAACGCCGGCTGCCTGCCCCACGCAAGCGTAGGCATGTTTATTCCAACGCAGGTTATGCCGTGCACACCACATATTTAGCCCACGGCGTATATACTCCGGGATTGACACCAATGCGATAAATCCACGCAGTCGCTTTCGGATATTGAAATGAATAACGTATCCCTGCAGGCCAATAGAACACGGCCCCAGCCGGTGTCCTCTTAGCCCACGCGCCCTCTTCCGACCGCGTAGCGGTCGAATATGCATAGCCGCCGGTGTAGTGAGCCTCAAGCCAACGAAACCCGTGGAACAACATCACCCCAACAATCTCTCTGTCACCCCCGCAAACAATTGTCACCCCCGCGAACGCGGGGGTCCATCTTCCGCCCTGAAAGGGCAAAATAAACCAGCCCAGGGCAACGCCCTGGGTATAATGTCCCCAATATTTTCTTCAAGCCCTGTAAGGGCGACATAAAACGTCGGCTGCCTGCCCCACGCAAGCGTAGGCATGTTTATTCCAACGCAGGTTATGCCGTGCACACCACATATTTAGCCCACGGCGTATATACTCCGGGATTGACACCAATGCGATAAATCCACGCGGTCGCTTTCAGATATTGAAATGAATAACGTGCCTCCTTGCAGCCCAACAAACAACCAGGCCCCGACCGTGAGGAAGGGGAAACTTCCCAGCGATATCCTTTATTGACAAGTTCCAGCCCCGCCCGTGCCCGCCATTTATTCTGTCCGTGTCTGTCCGTGTCTCCCCTCTTAGCCCACGCACATCTTCCGACCGCATAGCGGTCGAATATGCATAGCCGCCGGTGCAGGCCGCCAGACCCAAACCCGTGGCACAGCCTCCACGTTTGCAAACAGTTGCTGTACCTACCTGCCAAACGCAGGGCCTCTACAGCGTTTTCGTTTGGGACTTCGCTGGTTTGGGAGCTGTACCTACCTGCCAAACGCAGGGCCTCTACAGCATCGAGTGTGGTAAGCTCAAATTCAAGTCGGCTGTACCTACCTGCCAAACGCAGGGCCTCTACAGCAACTCTCTGCTCTGGTTCTCGCGATTCTGAGCTGTACCTACCTGCCAAACGCAGGGCCTCTACAGCAGCCGCCACGGTTTATGCCGACCAGTATCGGCTGTACCTACCTGCCAAACGCAGGGCCTCTACAGCCGCTCCTTTCATAACTCGCTGTAGAGTTTGGTGTTATATTGAAATCTTCCTGTAAAAAATGACTCGCCACCGTTCTTTTCATTGCCTATCTTCTTTTATTTTTTCCATTTCGCCCCGAAGCTCGGCGTTGAGTTCGTCGTAAATCTCCTTCATGCGTTTAATTAAATCATCGTTCTCCAGTTTTATCCGTTCATCGCCTTGTTCAAGGCATTTCTCCGCAAGAAGCACTTTATGCAGCAGGCCTCTGTACTCATAGAACAGTTTCTTGATATTGCGCCCGAGCAGCAGGCCGTAGCCATCGGCGTAGAACAACTCCGCCAAAGCGACTATATACTCGCGTGCCTGAGTGGGGCGCAGATAACATACCGTCTGGCTGCCGTTTTTTTCCCACTGCATCACGGCCTTTGAATTCTCGACATCTGTGATATACGCCAAAAGCGAGAAGGCCTTTAATAATCCATCGAGCCGCTTTTGATTAAGATAGCTGAGAGATTCATATCTCGGCTCACTGCGTTTTTTCAGGTGCCATATAAATAGCCCCAGATAAACAAGAAAGACATACACAACGAGTTTTAGTATTTCCAGCGGCCAGTTTACGGCTTCGCTCGCCTGAGCTTGTGCAAGTATATTAAACATTTGTAAATTCCTTATCACTTTCGTCTATCTCTTTTGTGATCTGCTCTACGTAGCTTTGCGTAATAGAAAGCATCTTCTCGGCGATACTGCCGCCATCTGCCTTTTCAATAGCATCGGTAAATACCGGGAACTGATTGTGATAAAAGGCGTTTCTGATGTTCCACAGCGTATCAGCCTGTTCTTCAAAGCGCGGCAGTTTATCTTTGAGCTTTTTAATTATTTCCTTGAAGTCGATATAACCATCGCCCAGCGCATCTTTGGGCATAAGGCAATCAATGACCTTGTTTTCCAGCCCATATAACAGACCGGCGATTTCCACCCTATGCTGCTCGTATGCCTTGATCTGCTCTTCGATATAAGAGTATTTAATCTCGGTATCGCTTTGAGCGTTTGGCGGATATTTCCATATCAATAGACCCGGCAGTCGTCTGTCGTAGAGATACCGGCGATATTTACCGAGGTCCTTTAGCTTTGTATTTTCCGAAGTCACTTTGTATTTAAGAATTATCCTGTTGGGCTGACTTATGCAGAAGCCTTTATATTTTTCTTGTATAAAGACAACATAGCCGTTGTCATAATGTTCTGGCTTGGTATTGAAAGGCACTGTAATAATTGTATCACATCGAACAGGCTTATTAAAAGGGCTGTCTTCAAGTAGAGTAATATCCTGGAGCTTCACAACATTACCATCAATTGAAAGATGCTCTTTCAATGTCGTTTCAAACATCATGAACATAACCATATCCTGAACTCTCGAACGTCTCAAGAGCCGCTCGTTATCCTTAAAGTCGCTGCACCCTTTAAGCAAATTCTCCCTCAGATTCTCCGGATCGTATCTGCCTTTATCGGGTATCTTTTCTTCAATGAAGGATTTCATCTCCTTATAGCTCATTTGAGCAGTAATTGACCTCAGTTCTCTTGCTATATTTCTGTTTACTGCCTTTTTGCCGTATTCGGCGGCCTTTGAAACTATCTCGTAGGTTTTCTCATAGCCATAGAACGGCTGACAACCACCGTGTGTCATCTCAAACCATTCCTGTATCATATATGCCGTATTCATTTCGCGATTCTCTAGTGAAGGGTCTTGTTTACATACGAATTCTTCTATTTGTTTTTGGAAAAAGCCCTTTGGAATATTAACAGGATTATCAAGAAGTTGTTTCGCTATAGTTTTTATATCTCGTTTTCCTTTGGCATAACGTTGCCGCGATGGTCTTAAAAACTGGCAGTCATCCAGATCGCCGTCTTTTTTGCAGCCTTCAAGATATTGCTGTTTGGCATTCAGATACGCCAGATAAAAATCCACAATGGAATTGCACCCGGCAAGGTTGATCTGATTTAGGAAAGAATGCGGATTATCACCGTCAAGCAGCCCAATCCTTTTGAATATATCTGCAATCATGTCTTTTTTGGCACTGAAAAAGGCAAGGCTTGCCTGCAAAACCTGATAATCGGTGCTTGTCAGCTTGTCCTTGCCATTCTTGGCAGGGTCGAATTTCTGCAATGCCATAATGTCCCTTGCCAGAAAATCCGCCAATTTGCCTGCGCGAATATCGAAAAACTTTTTCTTGCCCGGCTTATTGCTCTTGTCCGCCATGCGATCCTGAGTTTTCTTAAGAGCCTTTATCCGCTGAATTGTATCTCCCAGCATCCGCTGGAGTTTTTCCCTGGCGTAATTATTCTGCCCCGCGTCGCTCGTTCCGGTGTCTTTTAAGCTTTCAGAAAGAAACTCACCAGCATCTTCAGGGATGGCTCCCGTTTCGCAGATTTTCTTGCAAATCTTTCTTTGCCTTTCGATGTATTGTTTTATCAACCCTTCTGTCTTTTCAAATCCATCGCCTAATCCGTGAAATATCATCCCCGGCAGTTCATAGATGCTTAGCCATGCATCCGGCTTTTGCAGCGTAATTTTCCCCTCAGGCTGTTTTATGTCTGGCAGATCGCAATCACCTGATATGACAAAGCCAATCTGATTATCAACCAGATTATAATGCGGGGTGGTGTTTGTCTTGTATGGCTCGCTTTGTTTCTCTGTATTATCACATGGCTCGCTTTTTTCCTCTGTATTGTCACCTGGAGATTTGATTATGTCTTTCCATTGCTGCTCAACTTTTTCTTTGACATCTCTGATTCGGCCAAAGGTTTTCAGTCTCTTATCGAGTGCCCTTTGATATGTGCCGCCGTCAATCATTTCTTTATTATAGAATTTGAAATAATATCTGCCGAGGTCGATATGAAACCTAAGGTTTTGAAATAGCTCATTTTCATCGCAATACCGCAGAGCCAAATAGGGGAACCTGTCAGAATATCTCCGCATCAAAATCTCATTACCATCTTCTTCGGTATCGCTGGAATCTATTCCTCTGAAATCTTTCTGCCTGTCTTTTGAAAGCAGTTCAAATAACTCTTTGGGGCACTTTTTAAGCTCATTAAGCATATCCAGTGCCAAACCATTTTTATCCACATCGCTTGTCATAACAGGCTTGGGCAATTTGATTCGATAGCAGCAAAAACACTCTAATGTCGCCTTCTCCGCCGGGGTCTCACCTCGTTTGAAACCACGCTGTCTTTTTAGAAACAAATAGGTATCTCTTTTTTCCAAAAAAAGTGAAGTCAAAAAAGCAAGTCCTTTTTCGTTAAGTTGTCCCTGCTCATCTTTGAAATGATAATAAAAATTGGGATTATCGACAACACGCTTGTCCTTGCCTTCGCCTTCTGATGTCTTTCTTCGTAAGTGAAATACGCTTTCTTCATTAAGACTGTATCTGTCTCTAATTGGAGTAACCGCAGCATCAAAACAGTTTTCCAAATATCTTATCAATGTCTTTACATCGTAATCACGCTTGCCTTTTCCTGAATGAGCATGACAATTCTCATTACGGTTGTAATTTAATGCCTTTAATAAACAGGTTAATATTTCCCTGTATTTTTTTGTGCGCTCCAGCAAATTATCTTCTTGTCCATTTTTCGGCTCACTGCCATAGATTACCTTGAGCATCGGAAACTGCTTTCCAATCAGATCAAATGCCCTTTCGGATTTAACCGCGTCTTTATTACTCTCAAGAAATTTGAGCACTGGCATTTGAGTAAGACTATCCTCATCAACAGTATTCTTTTCCAAAAGATCGGAAATATGGCACAGAGCGATATAGGCATTTAACCTTGCCTGATTGAGAAATATCCCCAAAAAAGATTTGCTGTTTTGTTCCATATTATTCCCTTGACTGTCATTATACATCATTCTATCTCCTTCTAAACAATATGTTAATTGCAGAATAAATTAAAGGTGTCAGAAACCTTTTTTTCTGTCCCTATTTTTTGTTGATCTAATCTGCAACAATCCGTCAAATCTCTGCCATCCAATTTCTATTTTTCTTCTTAGCATCTTCGCGTGATTCCTTCCCATCCCAACACAGCCTATCTCACCTATAACCAAAACCTACCACGGCCAGCCCAAAAAAACAAGGGAAATCTCCGTTTTTATCTACTTTTTCCCCCGATTTCCCCATCCCCCTCTTTCCCTCCCCGCCCCAGGACCGCCCACTCCAACTCCGCCCTTTGTCTAACTTTTAACTTTTAACTTTTAACTTCTAACTTCTACCCCCTCCCCCAACTGGTCCGCCCTCTGTCTTCTCAAATCTCAAATCTCAAGTCTGACTTCTAATCCCCCCAACCTTCCCATAATCCCCATCCTCCCTACCCTGCCCATTTACCCAACAAAACTCTCTCTCTCTTCTTGTGTCTTCTAAAATCTTAGTGCCCTTCGTATCTTAGCGACTTAGTGGTGAATCTTACCTATTTTAACATCAAAACTCATCAAAACATACCACAAACATACTCCAAACTACATACAAACATAGTGCAAACATAGTACAAACCACATCACTTTTCATCAGAATTCATCCAAATTTCGCCGAATTTCGCACTTTTTTCTTACCCATCTTGCCTAATCGTTATAATCGTTACGCAAAAATAAGCACTTACATCAATTCCAGCAACGTAAAATAAGCACTTACATCAATTCCCCACAACCAAAAATAAGCACTTACATCAATTTCCAACACGAAAAATAAGCACTTACGTAAAATTCGCTATCTTTCCTTATTCTCTCCATAATTTCAGCCGTTTTTGTATATTTTGAAGATATTTATTGGATTTTTCCTGGCTGCAATTGCCAGGTTTTCTGGTGCTTGTCATAAGTCTTTTTTTTACAAAATGTTATGTCTTGCCATCGGCGTTTGTCGTGAATGTGAAATATATAAAAAAAACAAGAAAAAAGATTGACAAAACCGGTTTGTTCAGGGTACAATAGCGTGTGATTAGCATTGAGTTCGATATGCCTCTATAGGCAAGGTCGCATTGAAAAGTTAAGTTAGCTATTGAGAACCCAGAGAGAGAGACGAAGGTTTTTCTGTCTGGGTTTTTTTGTTACTACTGTGTTTACAAGAACTTGTAGCCGGTTTTGCGGCGAAAGGCGAAACTAAGACAAGGAGAAGGAAAATGAAGTTTACAGGGATGGTTTGTGCCGTGTTGGGGTTGATTATGGCTTTTTCGGCGACGGCGGTTTGTTGCGACAGGCCCTGCATGTCTCCTCTGATAGCCTGCGATGAATGGAAACCTCACCGGATATACAAGAATTATGTAGCGCTTTGCATTGCCGAGCAGGCAGACAAAAACGACTGGGACATCGGCTTATGCGTTACCGAGATGGGCAAGCAACCGAAAAAGAAATATCACCATAACAGATGGAAAGCCGGTCACTTAAACGATTTTTCGCTTGAATTTACCAAGGCGACAGGAGAGGTTACGTTCTCTATCAGCGATGGGGAAAATCCGCCAATTGTGCTCTCCAATATCTATCCTGATTATATTGGTCGTGGGATGGAAGATTTGCATATAATGGCATGTTCGTCGAAATCCGGCTTGCTTAGTCGATGGACATCTACTCAAGTGCGGGATATCCTAGTCAATGGCGAGGAGCCTGATGGTAACGTAAATGTTGAGAGCAGCGATAAGAATTACACTTACGTTACGATAAGCGGTCTTGGTTGCGATGATTTCATCATTACCGGCAAGATTCGCTGTTATTGGCTGCTTAAATTGTATCAAAAGAGGATTCAGGTTTACTTTCGCTTTGGCGAACCGTGCGATCCTTCAGTGGATATCCAAGGTCTTCCCGGTGACTTGAACGGCGATTGCGTTGTTAACTTCGGGGATTTTGGTATTGTCTCATCCAACTGGCTCGAGACTGGTTGCGGTGAGCCTGACTGGTGTCAAGGCGGTGACTATGACTCGAGCACCGAAGTTGATCTTTTGGATTTGAGTTTTTTGGCAGAAAACTGGCTGGATAAATATTACGGCGGCGGTTGCGGAACCGAGGAAAGTCCTTATCTTATTTACACGGTCGAACAGTTGAATGCCATCGGCGTAAATCCGAATGACTGGGATGCGCACTTCAAGGTTATGGCCACTTTGGATTTGGCTGAGTACCATACCGGTAATTCATTTAATACGATAGGCAGTCCGGAAATTCCGTTCAGCGGCGTTTTTGACGGCAATGATTTTGAGATTATAAATTTTAGCCAGGGGGAGCAATCTGAAGATATTGTAGGGTTATTCAGGGTTGTTGACGGTCCGGATGCGGTGATCAAGAACCTTTGGTTGATAAATCCCACGGTTGAAGTGGCAGGTGATGCAGAAGGTACTTCGATTTGTCATTATGCCGGTGCTCTTGTCGGAAAGATGTTGCAGGGAACAATATTCCGCTGTCATGTTGAGACTATAGATGAGGAAGGCGAAGTCGCCGGTTATCCGGGTTTGGCGGAAACGATAGGAGCTAATTATATCGGCGGTATGATCGGGTTCAATGCCGGTACGATTTTAGAGAGTTCGGCGATGATCGATGTTTCCGGATATGATTATGGCGGCGGTTTGTGCGGATGGAACGAAGGTACGATTGAAGAGTGTTTCTCTGCCGGTGTGACTGTTTCGGGACACGACCAGATCGGCGGTCTGGTAGGTCAGAATGCTTCCGGCGGTGTCATTTTGAATTCGTACTCACGAAAAGAGGTTTTCTCTCACGATCAGACTGGAGGTTTGGTCGGGCAGAACGATGGTGTTGTTGAAAAATGCTATGCAACAGGTCATGTTATGGAAAACAGCGATCACCGAGGTGGCTTGATCGGAGAGAACGAGAACGGTACGGTTATAGGCTGTTTCTGGGATATTGAGACCTGCGGCGAGCTTAACAACAATGAAGTCGGAACCCCGTTATTAACGGCCGAGATGCAAGCTGAATTGACTTACACCGCTGCCGGATGGGACTTTACGACGCCTGTGTGGAGTATCTATGAGGCCATTGATTATCCTGTGTTCTGGTGGGAGGTGATTCCGGTTCCCAGTCCGATGCTGTGGGAGGTGGAGCCCTACGCGACCGGCGCATATTCGATAAAGATGGAGGCCTCACAGGCGGTATCCTGGGACGGCGGCGGCGTTGAGTATTACTTCGAGTGCACTGCCGGTGGCGGTCACGATAGCGGTTGGCAGGACAGTGCCGAGTATGAAGATACGGGTCTTGCCGAGATGAGTCCGTACTCGTACCGCGTGAATGTTCGCGACAAGACAGTGAATCACAACGAATCCGGGTACTCTCAGGAGGCTTCGGCTACGACGCAACGTGATATTATTGCACCTGTTCCAAACCCATTGATGTGGGCCTCTGTGCCAAGTATGCTCAATGCGACCACCTCAACGATGACGGCCATGACTGCCTGGGATGAAAATGGCGGTATAGAATACTATTTTGCCAACGTTACTGATCCGAACCACGACAGCGGCTGGCAGGCAAGCCCTGTCTATGAGGATAGCGGTTTGACAGAATTGTCAATATACGGTTACAAAGTCAAGGCGCGTGATTTGTCAGACAATCTCAATGAAACCTCTTACCGAGAGATCGCATCGTATGTGATAACCGGTGACGCTACGTCTCCGGCACCTGGTCCGACGTGGGTTTCACCGCCTGCTGCGACCGGGCCGTACTCGATAGTTATGACAATTTCTACGGTTACGGATGCCAGCGGTGTAGAATATAAATTCTATAATCTTACGGTTTCGGGCCACGATAGTGGTTGGCAGGACAGTACCACTTACGAAGACACCGGTCTGGAGTTGCTGACAGAATATACTTATCAGGTTGTGGCTCGCGACAAGTCACCATATCACAATGAAACGGCGCCCAGCCCCACAGCTTCCGCTACGACGGAAGATGACGTTTCCGCCCCTGATCCTGATCCGATGGAATGGGCTTTGCTCCCAAGCGCGGCAGGACCTCACTCGATAACCATGACCGCTGCGACCGCCTCTGACGGCGGCGGTGTCGAGTATTACTTCGAGTGCACGGTCGGCGGCGGTAACAACAGCAATTGGCAGGACAGTCCTGTTTATGTGGACACCGGTCTTGGTCTGGAATCGCAGTACACTTACAGGGTCAAGTCCCGTGACAAGTCTCACAATTACAATGAGACCGAGTGGTCAGATGAGGTTACCGGCACGACGGATCGCGATACGACAGCTCCTACACCCGATCCGATGTCATGGGAGTTGGTTCCGTCGGTGGTACCCGGTGAGAATACTATAACCATGACGGCCACGACAGCAGTGGACGATGAAGGAGGCCCGGTAGAATATTACTTCTATAATCTTACCGATCCCACTCATGACAGCGGGTGGCAGTCAAGTCGCGAGTACACGGATACGGGTCTTGATACCAACTTATATACGTATCAGGTTAAGGCCCGTGATGTACATTACTCCGATTTGGGAGAAGAGTGGTACTATAATGAAACTGCATGTTCAGATGAAGCTTCCGATACTACGACTCCGCAAACAGTTGTGACAGAAACCTTCTACAGCGTGGCGTCGGATGACGGGCGTATATGGGACGACGGATCCGGAGTGTGGGATTTTGTCGAGCATCCTATTTCGTGGTATCGTGGTTGTGAACCAGCGGATGCGACTAATTTTGCTTTGCGTCTTGGTGATTACGGCAAGTACGGATATCGTATTGTAGTTTCCTTTGACACCTCATCGCTGCCCGAGGATAGCGTCGTGGATACAGTCAAACTCATATTGACCCGTGCCGGTCAGGCTGATCCTCTTAATAATCATCCGTTTGCCTGGGGCGGAAGCTGCCTTGTTGATATTCGCAAGCCCTACTTCGGCACCAGTGTTGCCTTAGAAAACAACGTGCAGACCAATGACGACTGGCGTACGTCAGGCGGCGATACCGCCGCTGTGGCGAGTTTCGATATTTCATCGGGAGCGGCATCAGATCCCGGTGAGAATGGGATTATGGAGTCAACTCTATTTAACGCGGCTGGTTTGTCGAAAATCAACGTAAGTGGCACCACCCAGTTGAGAGTTTACCTGACCCAAAGGATAAATGACCCGGATGATGTTAATGCTGATTATATATGCTTCTATTCCGGAGAATATGAAATCGCCGATTACCGTCCCAAGCTCGAGGTCACGTACAAAACCCGTTCTCCGATGGTCACGTTCAACGGTATAGCCGGACATGACGGACGGGTGTACGATACGAACGGAAGCGGAGTAGGCGCGGGCAACAATTCCGTCGAAGCCACTAACTACGCCTTGCGTTTAGGCGATTATTATAGTGGTGGCCAAAACCACTCATATCGGACGATAGTTTCGTTTGATACTTCGGGGTTGCCGGATGATTGTGAAATAGCATCGGCCAGACTCCAGTTGACCCGCGGCTTTTATGGTCCGGAAAAGCTGCCTACCCCCATCGAAATGGACAATCCGTTCGACTGGGGTGGAAGCTGTAAGATTGATATTGCCATGGGCCATTTAGGCACCGATGTTGCTCTTGAGAATGGTGATTATCAGGCCGTAGCCGGTGCTACAGGCATCGCCAGCTTCTCGGAAGACCCGGGACGTGAACAGCCGATGGTTTCAAGTGAATTCAGCGCTGTCGGCAAAAATTATATTAGTAAAACGGGCATAACCCAGTTAAGAGTGTATCTCACGTTGCCGACGAATAACGACAGTAAATCCGATTATTTGGGTTTCTATTCAGGAGAATATGCGTCACAACAGGAATTGAAGGTGCCCAAGCTAATAATTCGGTATGTAGAACAATAAAAAGGGCAGATTTTTTGCGAAGAGATTACAGTTATTGGCCCTTTTTAAGGGCCGATAACTGTTAATTGGAGGGTTTTGTTAGTGTTGGAGGTTAGTGTTGGAGGGTTATTGGAGAGCCGTGGTATTGAGTAAACCGGACAGTAGCGTTATCAATCGTGTTGTGTTTGTTTTTCGGTTCGTGGCTATCTTGGAAACAAGAACATTTAGGAGAAGAAAAGGATGTTTAGAACAGCTAAATATGGTTTGTGTTCAGATGAGAGAAGATCAAAGATGAGTGTTCGATTGGTTTTGTTTGGTTTGGCAGTGGTGTTTTCATTTGCCGGCAGTAGTGTGGCACAGGAGCCGGTGATGAACCCCGGTAACGGCGTTAATCTGGAGGATTTCGCCGTTCTTGCCTATTATTGGATGGCGACAGATTGCGCATCCCGCAGCGATTGCGGGGGGGCGGATTTTGAGCCGGATGGCGACGTGGATATGGATGATCTGGAGGCCTTATTATGGGATGGAGAACAAGGCAAATGGCTTAATGGGTCAGATCTTCTGGAATGCCAGGCGGTTTTCTATAGCGTAGGCGCTGAAGACGGGCGTGTGTGGGACACTAACGATGGTATTGGCGTCGGCTACAAGGCTGTTGATACGCAAACCGTGGACTATCCCGTGTCCTTACGTTTGGGCGATGCAGTGCAGACGTCGGAGTGGCACCTGACATATCGGACTATACTGTCGTTTGACACGTCATTAGCATTGCCAGAAGTTTGTAACATAACGGCCGCTACGCTTGAATTGACCCGTGGCAGTGAGAACTACTGCGTATCAAATCCGTTTGACGGTTGGGGTGGAACCTGTAAAATTGATCTGGCTTCTCGGTTTGGCAACAGCACCGCTCTTGAGGCTATGGATTGGCAAGCCGCCGCAGACGCTACCTATATCGCGGAATTCCCGGCAGAGTCATACCCGGACGCTGACGGTCTGCCGATGGAATCGACCCCGTTCAGCGGCAGTTCGCTGGGTCTGATCGATACAAACGGCAAGACGCAGTTTAGGGTTTACTTTGAGAACTCGACTAATGGAGATGAGAACACTGACTATCTAGGCTTCTGGTCGGGAGATAGTTATGCACCGGAGCCGAACCGACCCAAACTTAAGATCACCTACACCACCACGCGTACAACTACGGTGAGGTTTACCAGTATAGGCGCTGAAGACGGCCGTGTCTGGGACCAAGATAATGGTGGTACAGGTGTGGGTTATTTAGCTGGTGGTGCTACGCCTGATTACAGAACTTTCCGAGTGGGTGATACCTATAGTAGCGGGCATAATTATGGATATCGAAATGTACTGTCGTTCGACACATCATCGCTGCCGGATGGGTATGAGGTGACTGCGGCCTGGCTGGAATTGACTGACTATGGATACAACCAAGGTGACAGCCCATTTGGTGATCCTGGCACCTGGGGAAGCTGCGTTGTTGACGTTAAAAGCGGTTTCTTCGGTACCGTGGCGGGGTTGGAGAATGTCGATTTTGAGTCTGGCGAAGATTATGTTGCCGCGACGTTCGATACGGCCCCGGCCGGTGAAGGAACAAAAATAGTATCGAGTGATTTTGACGCTGATAGTCTTGCTTACATCAACAAAACCGGTAAGACTCAGTTGAAGGTTTACTTCAACAAGATATCCTCTAATATGGATGGCAATGCCGACTATGTGAGCTTCTATTCCGGAGATTTTTCAGGTAAAGAACCAAAACTTGTGGTTCAATATTACATAAATGATTGAAGATGACATTTTAGTTGGATGAATCGATGGGGCCGCAGGCTTGCGCTTGCGGCTTTTTTTTCTGCTGAAGGTTGGCCCAACAAACACATTGGCAGATTCCCGCCTGGAAAGACCGATAGTTCGACTTTCATTACCACAGGCACGGCCAAGATTGTCTGGGCACGTCCGCTGGTGATCTGGCGATTTTACCATGAGTGGCAGTCAACAGTTGCCAGTCCTGCCTGGTCAAAAAAACTTCTTGAAATCGTTGAAAAAAGAGACAATAATCAGTATAACTATGTTAAAGGAAGATAATGATGAAAACAACAATCCATTCCCGGTCAGCCATGCCTTTGCGACAGTGCCTTTTTCTGCTTTGGATGGGGATAATCGCCGTTATGTCCCCAGATCGGCTTGTTTGCGGGCAGGAGCCGACGGGAAATTCCCTGGAGATAAGAACCGAAGAAGATTATTTTTCCGCCTATATCAATGGGCAAATGGCCCTTCGATATAAATATAAACAGGTTCCGTTCAAACCCTACATCAAGGAATTATATACACCTTTGGGGTTGAATATTTTACTTGATTCACCGTCGGATCATGTTCACCATCGCGGCCTGATGTTTGCGATCGGAGTTGACAACATTGGTTTTTGGGAAGAAACAGGCACTTCCGGCAAACAGGTTCACGAAGAGAACTTCAGCGTTTCAACCGTTTCGGATGAGAACGAGCTGCGGGGAACATTCTCGGATACTCTTAACTGGGTCGATCCCAAGACAGACGAGTTGTTATTGAATGAGAAAAGATGTGTTAGCGTCCAACGGATTAAAGGCGTAAACGCGACCGTGCTTACGTGGGAGTCAAAACTGGCAGTTCCCACAGCAAAGAAGAAGGTGACCCTGTTCGGCAGCCATTATTACGGCCTTGGAATGCGTTTTATTCGCTCGATGGACGGTAACGGGACTTTTTTAAATGCGGACGAAAAACAGGGCGAAATATTCCGTGGCGAAGAGCGGCTGGTTCGCTCTTCGTGGTGTGCTTACACCGCCAGGGCCGGGGAAAAAGAGATAACGGTGGCTATGTTTGATGACCCGGCTAATACGCGGTATCCGGCAACCTGGTTTACCATGGCCAAACCTTTTGCGTACTTGTCGGCAACGATGAGTCTGCATACCCAGGCACAGGAGTTAAGCTGCGAAAAGCCGATTACCCTGCGATATGGTATTGCTTTGTGGGATGGAAAGATTGACTCTAAACAAATCGAATCGCTATACCAGAGGTGGCTTGAGACATTGAAAACGGATCAGAAAAAGAACCCTCAAAAAAACAAGGAGAATAGTAATGACTGAGCGTGTTAATACAGGTAAAAGCAGTGAGGAATCGGGGCTGACACGGCGGAAATTTCTGCAAAGAGCTTCGGCAATGGCGGCGATAGCCTCCACGGGGATTGCCTCCGATGCTTTCTCCCAGAATAAATCCCCCAATGAAAAACTCGGAATCGGTGTAATCGGAACCGGCGGCCGGGGAAACAGCCATCTTGAAATGCTTAAATGGATGAAGGATCAGGGAGATAATATTGAGATCGTGGCAGTGTGTGATATCTATCGGCCTCGGCTGGAAAAGGCTGCCAAGACATATAATGCCAAGGCCTATTCCGATCACCGGGAATTGCTGGCGGATAAGAATGTGGATGTTGTCTGTATCGCCACGCCTGACCATCACCACGGTTATCAGGCCATAGATGCCATCCGGGCCGGCAAGGATATCTATTGTGAAAAGCCCGTAACCCACTGGCGACAGTTCGAACTGACCAAGAAGCTGGCTGAAGTTGCGGCCCAGTCAGACTGCGTTTTCCAACTCGGCACCCAGGCGATGAGTGATTCGGCCTGGCATCAGATGAAGAAACTTGTTCAGGAAGGTCTTATCGGTAAGCCTCTCTATGGCGAGACGGGTTTTTTCCGCATCGGCGACTGGGGTGAACGCGGCATGGCTGTTGACGACCCCAATGCCAAGCCCGGCAAGGACCTTAACTGGGAAGCCTTTCTGGGTGATGCACCTAAACGGACGTTTAGTGTGGACCGTTATTTTCGCTGGCGTCTGTTCGAAGACTATGCCGGCGGACCCGTGACAGATTTGTATCCTCATTGCTTAACCCAGGTAGTTGATATACTCTCAGTGGGCTTTCCCGAAAGTGTTGTGGCCCTGGGAGGTATCCATCGCTATGACTATGAACTCCGCGATGTGCCTGACACGTTTAATCTGATCGCCCAATATCCCGAAAAAGTGACTATTACCGTTATGGGTACCCAGGCTAATGATTATAATACCACTGATCAGCGAGGGGCCGGAAACCGTTGCCCTGTTATTCGTGGCTGGGATGGCACGCTGACAATCCAAAACAACAAGGAAGTCGTTTTTACTCCGTTACAGGTTCGGGAAGCAAAAGCTCCCCAGCGTATTCCCATTGAACGGGCGGAAAACAACGTAGAGCATTGGCGGAACCTGATCGAGTGCTCTCGAGGGCGGAACAAGCAGACCTGGAGCCCGATGGACTTGGCTTTTAAGACCCAGACGGTGCTGCAGATGGCCATGCTGGCACATAAGAACGTCAAAACAGCCCGGTTTGACTCAAAGGCCAAGGAAATAATTTTTTAACCTGGAAAGCAGGAGTAGTCAGGAAGGATAAAGTGATGAGAGATGTCAGATTAAAGTAAAAGGTAATGCTGTGCTAAATAACGAAATGTCACGTCGTGATTTCTGCAGGATAACCGCTCAAGGCGCAGGCGCTATCGCAATGTCAAATGTCGTATCGTCATCCGTCTTTGGAAAGGGAAGTTCTATGAGCAACATAAAATTGGGTGTAAACATGGAATTCGTCCGCCACGCAGACAAGTCCTTCGAGTGGGGAGTCGAAAAAGCCGCACAGATCGGCTATGAGTATGTTGAGCCGATGGTGCATTGGGGACGCGAACTTCTAAGCGAAGCGGGATATTTTCATAGCGTATCAATGCTCGACGACCCTTACCGCATAAAGCTCGTCTGCGAAAAGGCAGGTGTGAAGATATCAGGACTTTCCTCCCATGCCCCCCTGTGTAAGCCGGAGATCAGCACTGAATATCTCAAGCAGGCTGTTCGTTTCGCTGCTGAGTGCGGTGCGCCAGTGGTTAATACGGACGAGGGGCCAAAACCGGGCTGGACGACGGAAGAAGAAGATCATGTCCTGATGAGATATGTGCTGAAAGAAGTGTCAATGGTTGCAGAGCCCAGAGGCATAAAGATCGGTCTGGAACCGCATCAGCAATACAGCAAGACTCCAAAAGGCCTTGCCCGTATATTCAAGCTGGTCGATTCACCTGCAATCGGGATCAACTTCGACACCGGCAACAGCTATCTTGGCGGACAGGATCCGTATCAATGGCTTGAGAGCGTCAAAGGAGACCTGATCCATCTACACGCAAAGGACATCTCTGTGGCCCAGTCACAGGATGAACGCGGCAAGGTTACCGGCACACCGGTCGGCTGTGCCTGCGGTGATGGCGTTATCGACTGGAAACGTGTTATCGAAATCTGCAAAACTATCCCCAACGAAATAGTATTCAGCGTAGAGTGCGGCACCATAGAACAGGCTCAGCGGAGTATCAAACACCTGAAAAGCCTTATTTGAAATCTTTTTAATGGCTCACTTAACTTTCGCACTTTTTATAGCCCGGCGGAAGGTGAGGTCAGGTTTTGGCGATTTTGCGGCGGCTGGGAGATTTGGCGACGATTTCACGAGTGGGGGCAGTACGGATGGTATCGGAAACGACGGGAGTTTTTTCGCTGAGGTCGAACTTGCCGACATTACGTAGTCTGCGGTAGCGGTTTTCTATGAGATTTTCGATTTTATAGCGGCGCAGGTCTCGGATGGTTTTGATCAGGTGTGTTTCAAGGTTGTGGACCGCTTCGTGTGGGTTGCGGTGAGCGCCGCCGAGTGGTTCGGGGATGATATGATCGACGACTCCCATTTTTGCCAGGTCTCCGGCGGTGAGCTTAAGGGCCTCGGCGGCCCTTGGGGCCTCGGCGCCGTCCTTCCATAGGATGGCGGCACATCCCTCTGGAGAGATGACCGAGTAGTAGGCAAACTGCATAATGTCCAGGCGGTCTCCTACGCCAATACCCAGGGCGCCGCCGGAACCTCCTTCGCCAATGACAACACACACAATGGGGACCGTCAGGGCTGCCATTTCCATGAGACTGACGGCAATGGCCTGAGCCTGGCCGCGTTCCTCGGCGCCGATGCCTGGATAAGCGCCTGGCGTATCGATCAGACAAACAACTGGTAGCTGGAATTTCTCAGCCAGTTTCATTTTGAGCAGTGCCTTGCGGTATCCCTCCGGGTGGGCGCAACCAAAATTACAATCGATTTTTTCTTTGGTGGATCGGCCTTTGTTATGACCGACGATCATAACTTTTTCGCGGCCGATGTGACCAAAACCGGTAATTATGGCACGATCGTCGCCAAAACAGCGGTCGCCGTGTAATTCTCGAAAGTTTTTGACCATCATGTCAAGATAGTCTGGCACCAAGGGCCGACGAGGATGGCGGGAGACCTGAACCGTCTCCCAGGCGGAAAGATTGTTGTATATTTTATTTGTCAGACCGACGAGATTAGATCGCAACTGACGGATTTCCGGGGAATAATCGATTCCCTTGACGCTCTGTAGGGACTGTAGCTCGGCAATCTGCGCTTCCAGGTCGGCCAAGGGCTTTTCGAAATCCAGGCAACCGTTGCCGTTGGGATTATTCGATACCGCGATGTTTAAATCGCCTAAATTGTTGGTCTGCCTCATCAGTATGCTCATCCTGGCTATTAGTGACACTCCCGAGCCTGGCTAATTGCAACAAACAACCCGGGATAATGGCTCTTATGCCAACTTAACGGGGCAACGTAAGTTAAAAACAGATTCTCAAGTTAACTGGCAATAAGATACTAAACGAACAATGATACTTGATGTAAAAGCCGATAGCAAGAAAAAATTTGACATCTTTGGGGACTGCGGATACTCTTAGGTTGTTGACCACCGGAAACATGGAGGTTGTAAAGTTGTGAAAACAAAGGAATTAGAGAGTATATCTATAATAGGATTGGGGCTGCTGGGCGGGTCTTTGGGCCTGGCGGTCAATCGTGTATTTCCGCAAGTAAGGCGTTTTGGGTACAGTCATCGGGCGGTTACGCGTGATAAAGCACTTGCCGCCGGTGTGATCGATGTCAGTTGCGCGACGGTGGGCGAGGCGGTAAGCCAGGCACAATTGGTTGTATTGACCAGTCCGATCGGGACATTTGAAGGTCTGATGAAGGAGATGGCTGACTTTTTACCCAAAGGCTGTGTGGTGACGGATGTTGGCAGTACCAAAGTATTTCCGATACGCTGGGCCGGCAGGTATTTACCCACGAGGGTCGAGTTTTTGGGTTCGCATCCGATAGCCGGTTCGGAACAGCGAGGCGTGGAATTTGCGCGGGCCGATCTTTTTGACGGGTCGCACTGCATTATTACGCCAACAGCCAAAACGACTCAGAAAACCATCAGATTCTTGTCTGAATTCTGGCAAGGACTGGAAATGCAGGTTTCTCAAATGAAACCGGCAGAGCATGACCGTGTGCTGGCGCGGATCAGTCATCTGCCGCATGTGCTGGCGGTGGCGTTGGTGAACAGCTCCGATCCTCAACAGATGCTGATGTGCGGCAAAGGATTTCTGGATACAACGCGAATATCGTCAGGGCCGCCGGGAGTGTGGCGTGATATCCTGATGAGCAATGCGGCTAATACCAAAGCGGCAATCGAACGAGTGATAAAAGAACTGGAGCAAATAGAAAAAGCTCTGCAGGACGGTAACGATAAAGCGATTATGAAAATGCTGAGTAAAGCCCAGGCCAAACGGAATGGTCTGGTCGAAAGGAAACTAAGACGGAAGGAACTGCCGATATAATGACGCACCGTATCGAGGTATTTAACAAACCTGAGTATCTGGATGTCCATGGCGAAGAAGTATCAGCCGATATCAGACAACTGGGAATAGAGACAGTAGAAGTAGTTCAGTCAATGCGGGTTTTCCTGATTGAAGGAGAGTTTGACGACAAACAACTGCATCAGATTGCTGTGGAGCTTTTGGTTGATCCGGTAAGCGAAGGATATCAACTTGGCCGGACAGGGGCGCCGGCCGGATTGGCGCAGGCGACGTTGCTGGAAGTGCATCTCAAGCCGGGGGTAACCGATCCCGTAGCGGATTCGGCGGTGATGGCTATTACCGATATGGGGCTTAAGGCCCGAAGTGTGCGTACGGCACGAAAATACATCATTCTGGGTAGTCTGAGCAATAAGCAAAAGCAGACGATCGCTCAAAAGGTTCTGAGCAATGATTGCATAGAAGAAGTAATTTTCGGAGCCGATGACCAGCCGCCCAGTTGGCATGTCAAAGCTTATCAGCTCGAAATAACGCATCTGCCGATAAGGCAGATGGAAGATCGGGAGCTGGAAGGTCTGAGCAAACGGATGGATCTTTTTTTGAATTCGGCGGAGATGCGGGCAATTCGGGATTATTACCGCCGACTGGGGCGGGAACCGAGCGACGTCGAGCTGGAAACGCTGGCGCAGACATGGAGTGAGCACTGTGTGCACAAGACATTTCGCGGTGTGATCGAACTAACCGAAATCGATAAAAACGGCGATGAGCGAAAGAATACTATTGATAATTTATTGAAATCAACCGTGGCCCGAGCAACCCGTGAACTGGACAAGCCATGGTGCATATCGGTATTCGAGGATAATTCCGGTGTGGTTGCCTTTGATGAGGATTTTGCGGTCTGCTTCAAGGTTGAAACGCATAACCATCCGTCGGCAATCGAGCCTTATGGCGGCGCGGCAACCGGGATAGGTGGATGTATTCGTGATCCGATGGGGACTGGATTGGGGGCCAAGCCTATTGCCAATACGGATATTTTTTGCTTTGCCGAGCCGGACAAGGTTGTCGATCAGTTGCCGGCGGGAGTTTTGCATCCGCGGCGTGTGATGAAAGGAGTTGTCAGCGGGGTGCGCGATTATGGTAATCGGATGGGGATACCGACGGTCAATGGGGCGGTGCTGTTCGATGACCGTTATATAGGCAATCCGCTGGTATTTTGTGGGAATATCGGTTTGATACCGCGTGAGAAGTGTTTCGGCTGCGTCCCGGAGGGCAGTCTGATAATGGTGGTGGGCGGGCGAACCGGACGGGACGGCATCCATGGCGCTACGTTCAGCAGCGGTGAGATGACGCATGAACATGAATCATTGTTTTCCCATGCGGTGCAGATTGGTAACGCGATCACCGAAAAAAAGATGCTCGATACGCTGATCAAGGCCCGTGACGAGGGATTGTATGTGGCTATAACCGATTGCGGAGCTGGTGGGCTTAGCAGCGCAGTGGGCGAAATGGGAGAAAAACTTGGTGCAGTAGTCGATCTGGAAAAGGTGCCGTTGAAGTATGATGGACTCAACTATACCGAAATATGGATCAGCGAAGCGCAGGAACGAATGGTTATCGCAGTACCGCCGGAAACCCTGGAAAGAATAAACGAGATATTCGCCAGTGAAGATGTGGAAGCGACGGTTATCGGCAGGTTTGGAAATAATGGGAAACTGGAGTTGCGTTATAACGGGCAGACGGTTGGCGAGTTGGATATGGAGTTTCTGCATAATGGGCTGCCAAAATATACGCGAAAGGCCGTTTGGCGGATGCCGGACCTGATCGAACCGGAACTCCCTGAAAAAACGGATTATACCGATGACCTCAAGAAGATACTGGCTGACTACAACGTTGCCAGTAAGGAATGGGTTGTCCGGCAGTATGATCACGAGGTGCAGGGCGGCTCAGCGATTAAGCCGATGGTCGGGGTGGAAAATGATGGACCTGGCGACGCGTCGGTGATCAGGCCGATCCTGAGTAAGGATATGGGCGTTGCGATCGGATGCGGTATCTGTCCGCAATACAGTGATATCGATCCCTATTGGATGGCGATGGCGGCGATTGACGAAGCGGTGCGCAACGTCGTGGCGGTGGGGGGGGTGCCTGGGCGGATAGCGATCCTGGATAACTTCTGCTGGGGTAATTGCGATAAGCCGGACCGGCTGGGTGGACTGGTGCGGGCCGGTCAGGGCTGTTATGACGCGGCGATGGCATACGGGACACCATTTATTTCCGGTAAGGATTCGCTCAATAACGAGTTTGTTACCGAAAACGGCGAAACGATCAATATTCCGGGAACCCTGCTGATCAGTGCAATGGCGATGGTGGAAGATGTTAATCGCTGTGTTACGATGGATGCAAAAAAGGCGGGGGATTTGATTTTGATTATAGGAGAGACGAAAGACGAACTGGGGGCGTCTTGTTATTACAAAGGGCATGGGCAACTCGGTGCGAATGTACCGCGGGTGGATTTGCAGGCGGGGCCGAAAGTGATAGCGGCGGTGGCCGGGGCGATCGGAGAAGGATTGATAGCTGCGTGTCACGACTGCAGTGAAGGAGGGTTGGCGGTGGCTGTGGCGGAGATGGCCTTCGCCGGCGGACTCGGAATTGAAGCTAACCTCGGTAATGTGCCGTGTAGTCGGGATGTTTTGCGTAATGATCAGGTGCTGTTCAGTGAAAGCACATCACGATTTATAGTCGAGATTGCTCCGGAGGGCCTTTGCAGGCTGGCGGAGATTTGCAAAAATATACGGTTCGGCGAGATTGGTAAGGTAACGGACCAGACGAGGCTGATTATTAAAGACGCAGGCAACAAAAAAGTTGTCGATGCGAGAATAGCGGACTTGAAGGAGGCGTGGCAGAAACCGTTACGCTGGTGAAAACGGAGAGTTGGCAATAAAGCATAGCTGAGTTGTGTGCAGGCGTGCTACGCATTATAGGTAAAAACGAAGTTTATGGCAGAAATAAGAGTATTAGTATTGCGGACGGCGGGGACGAATTGCGATCAGGAGATGTGCTGGGCGTTCGATATGGCAGGTGCCAAAGCGGAGACGGTTCATGTCAATCGGTTGATTGACGAACCGGAGGTGCTGGCGGATTATCAGATATTGGCGCTTCCGGGCGGGTTCAGCTACGGTGACGATATCGCGGCGGGTAAGATACTGGCTAACCAACTGATCCATCATTTCAACGATCAGGTGCGGCAGTTCATAGATGCTGATAAACTGGTGCTGGGGGTTTGTAATGGATTTCAGGTGCTGGTGAAGGCAGGAATACTGCCGGGTGTAAACCATAACGGGACAAAACTTCACACAACGATTACCTATAACGATTCGGGTAAATTTGAGGATCGCTGGGTGTATCTGGAGCCGGGGACGGATAAATGCGTGTTTGTCGATCCATGTCAGCGTATTTATCTGCCGGTGGCGCACGGGGAGGGAAAAGTTTGCTTTGCACGGGAAGAACTTCTGGAGCAGGTGAAAGAAGATGGGCAGATAGCGTTTCGATATGTCGATAAAGACGGCAAATTCGGCGACTATCCGGTTAACCCGAACGGTTCGACTGATCACATAGCAGGCTTGTGCGATCCGACCGGTCGGGTGTTGGGGTTGATGCCGCACCCGGAACGGTTTGTGCATCGGACACATCATCCACGCTGGACACGAGAGGATGTACAGCAAGCCGACGGGCTGAATATTTTTACGAACGCGGTGCGATATTTCGAATAGAGATTCGCTAAAGAAGATATGCTCAGGCAGGGAATGTGGGCATACATCGCTATAGTGGAGATGTTGGTGAGTAAAGTAAAAGTTAAGCAAGGGAATAAAACGAGTAGGTGGTGTATTGCCCCGGTTTGGGAAGATCGCAAGGAGTTGGCAGGTAAGCTGCGCGTATCGGAGCTTGTGGTGCAACTGCTGCGTAATCGAGGCGTAAACAGTTTTGAAGAGGCGCAGAAGTTTTTGCAGCCGAGTCTTAACGATTTGATCGAACCCGAAAGACTGCTGGGAATGGCAGCGGCGGTAAAACGGATCCGCCGTGCGATCAGCAATAACGAAAAAATCGTTATCTATGGTGATTATGATGTTGACGGGATTGCGGGGGTGGTGATTTTGTGGCGGTGTCTGAAACTGGCGGGGGTGGAAGTGGAATATTATGTGCCGCACCGGATCGAGGAGGGCTATGGGCTCAACGTGGAAGCGATGGAGCAACTGGCCGAGCGGGGGGCCAAGCTGATTGTAACCGTGGATTGCGGAATAACGGCGCGCAAGTCGGTTCAAAGGGCGGTGGAGTTGGGAATGGAACTGATTATTACCGATCATCATCAAATTGAAGGCCAACCGGCGCCGGCTCAGGTGATAGTACATCCGGATATGGAAGGACAGGATTATGCCAACAAATTCCTGTGCGGTGCGGGGGTGGCGTTCAAGCTGGCCTGGGCGTTAGGGCAGGAATTTTCTGGTACGAAGAAGGTGTCGGATGAATTTCGGGAGTTTTTGCTTTCGGCCACGGCGCTTGTGGCATTGGGGACAATAGCGGATGTGGTGCCGCTTTTGGGTGAGAACAGATTGCTGGCACGGTTTGGGCTGGAAGGGTTAGCCCACAGTGAGGATGCCGGGATCAAGGCGATAATAAAAGCAGCAGGACTGGAAGGACAAAAACTCGACAGTAGTCATATCGGATTTCGGTTGGCGCCAAAATTGAACGCGGCCGGGCGGATGGGTCATGCCCGTCTGGCGGTAGAGTTGTTCACAAAAAGCAGTTTCCAGCAAGCCCTGGAGATTGCTAATTACCTGGAGGGGCAAAATCGACTTCGGCAAAAGGTGGAAAAAGAGATCACTACTGAAGCGATGGCGCAGGTGGAACAGTTGAAATTGCAAGATAAAGAGTTGAAGGGAATTGTGGTGGCGGGAGAAGACTGGCACGCCGGAGTGATTGGTATTGTTGCCAGTCGAATTGTAGATAAGTACCATCGACCTGCTATCGTAATCTCGCATGCAAACGGTACGCACAGAGGTTCGTGTCGCAGCGTGAAAGGGTTCGATATGTGCCGGGGGTTGCAGAATTGTTCGCAGCATTTGCTTAGTTTCGGGGGACACGCCATGGCGGCGGGGTTGACCATTGCACCGAACAAGACCGAGGCATTTCGCCAGGCGTTTAATGATTGTGTCAGCAAACATCTAAGCGAGGAAGATTTGGTCGATAGAATTGATATTGACGCGGAAGTGGGGCTGGATGAACTTGATGTGGCGGCAGTGGAGATGATCAAAAGATTGGAACCGTTCGGAATGGGCAATCCCAGAGTGCAATTGGTGATACGCAATTTGCAGTTGGCCGAGCAGCCCCGCCGGATGGGCAAAAAAGGAGCACACTTGCAATTTACCGTGGCCGCGGCGGGAGATAGTCAGGCACATTTGCGTCCCGGTGGGATAATGCGTGTGGCGGCATTTGAAAAAGCCGGTTGGGAAAAGAAGCTGATCGATGCAGAGAGGTTTGATCTGGTCTTTGAGCCGACAATTAATCGCTACAACGGCAATACGACGGTGGAAATGATCGCGAAAGACCTTATGATATCCTAACAATAAGCGATAAAAACACGATGGCAGGGCGGCCGGAAGAAGGGAGATTTTATTATTGACTTGGGGCGGCGGATGTGGTTTAATGGATGCTGGTTTACAGGAGTTCGGAAATGCCGCAAACGACCGTAAAAGTACAGTATTTTTGGTGGTGGCACAGTTGCCGCAGCCGTGAGCCTGCCGACTAGAGGTCTGGCATGTATTTTCGTAAACTAAATCGCGGCTGAAAATCAAGTTGGCTGCGTTTTTTTTTGTCTCCCAAAACAGGAGTAAACACAATGCGGAAGACATTTACAACTCAAGGTGGAATCAAAGTTGTCAGGACCAAGAAAGAGGTGGCCGTAACTGATGCCTTGACAGATGTTTACAAGAACATAGACCAGGCTAAAGGTTGCGTCTTAGCCAGTGACTATGACTACCCGGGTCGCTATTCACGGTGGGATATCGGCTTTATCGATCCTCCGATCGAGATGATCAGCCGGGGCAGGAGCTTTACCTTGCGAGCCTTGAATGAGCGAGGGGAAATCATGCTTCCTATGCTGCTGGTGGCGGTGGCGGAAAATCCGCACGTGGAAAGTCATGAGGTCACAGACCAAGAGATTACCGGGAAAGTGATTCCCATGCCGAGCGATTTTCCGGAAGAACAGCGCAGCAAACAGCCGAGTATTTTTTCGGTTTTGCGGGCGATATGCAGTTTGATGGCTTGTGATGATGAATATCTGAGCATGTTCGGAGCGTTTGGGTACGATCTGGTGTTCCAGTTTGAGCCGATCGAATTCAAACACGATCGCAGTAAAGTGGGTGCCGATTGTCACCTGTTTCTGCCGGACCGCGTGGTGGCGATAGATCATCAAAAACAAGATGCCTTTAAGCTTTCTTATGAATTCACCGGTCCGCACGGCGGCAGTACCGATGGCGTTGCCGTAACAGGCCAACGACGGGAAATGACCAGGAGTATCTCCTCGACTGAGATAATGTGTGATCATCAGGAAGGCGAGTATGCCGGGAAAGTCGAACAGATAAGAGAGGGCTGCCGGTGCGGTGATTTCTTTGAGGTTGTGCTTTCACAGATGTTCAGCGTTAAGTGCGGTTATTTCCCGTCGGAGATATTCGCCCGTCTGCGCAAAAACAATCCCAGTCCGTATGATTTTCTGATTAATCTGGGCGATGAACAACTCATCGGAGCATCACCGGAAATGTTTGTGCGTGTGAAAGGCAGGGAAGTGGAGACATGTCCGATCAGCGGTACTATCAGGCGCGGCGGCAGTCCCATGGAGGATTCCGAGCGGATCAGAGAACTGCTGTCGAGCAAAAAGGATGAATCGGAACTTACGATGTGCACCGATGTGGATCGCAATGATAAATCGCGGGTGTGTGTGCCGGGCACGGTACAACTGGTTGGACGGCGATTGGTGGAAAGTTATTCGCGATTGTTCCACACCGTCGATCACGTGAAAGGCGTCCTGCTGGATGATTGTGACATATTCGATGCGTTTTTATCGCATACGTGGGCCTGTACGCTGACCGGAGCGCCGAAACCCATCGCTATGCAGACCATCGAGAACCTGGAAAACAGCGCCAGGGGATGGTACGGCGGATGCGTAGGTTTGTTCACTTTCGACGGACAATTAAATACCGGTATTACTATCCGAACAATCCATCTGCATGATAAAGTCGCCGAAGTGCGGGCCGGCGCTACGCTGCTGTATGATTCGATCCCGAATGAGGAAGATGAAGAAACACGCATAAAAGCGTCGGCATTCCTGCAGGCGGCAACGACAAAAGATTGTGAAGATATTTCAGGGGTCGGGGGCTACTTAAAGATCAACAAAGGCAAACGCGTTTTGTTTGTGGATAATTTGGATAGTTTTGTGCATACGCTTGCCAACTACGTCAGGCAAACGGGAGTGGAAGTGATCACCCTGCGCAAAGGGTTCGACCCGAAAAAGCTGGACCAGATCAAGCCCGACCTGCTGTTTATCTCGCCGGGACCTGAAACGCCCGAAAAGTTGGGAGTACCCACATTGGTCGGACAAGCCGTAAAGCGTAATATTCCGATTTTCGGTGTGTGCCTGGGCCATCAGGGAATCGCTCAGTATTTCGGCGCCCAACTCGGCGTAATGCCCACGCCAATGCACGGTAAGGAATCGATGGTTTATCACAATCAGAAAGGGATATTCGAAAACGTGGCTAATCCATTTTCCAGCGGGCGATATCACAGCCTGTACGTCAAAAAGGAGGCCTTGCCGGATTGCCTGGATATTACCGCCGAGACTGAGGATGAGATAATAATGGCCCTGGCACATAAGGAACTGCCGATTGCCTCGATCCAGTTTCATCCCGAATCGATTTTGACCTTGCAGGACAACGTCGGCCTGAAGATAATCGCCAATGTCATTGAATTGCTAACTTAGCCACAAAGGTCACCACAGAGAACTCAGAGGGAATTAAAAAATAACCAATGGCAACGTAGAAAGAAATAATCAATTTTGGTGAAGCAAGACTTGTTGATGGTGTCAAAAGAGTATCTCTGTGAACTCTGTGGCTAGTTGTGAAGGAGTATGTTATGTTGCGGGAACTGACGGAAAAGATATTACGTAAAGAAGACCTCTCGTTCGAGCAGGCGCATGAGGCGCTGAATGCGATTCTGGACGGTCAGTGCACAGAGGTTGTGATTGCCGGGTTTCTAACGGCGCTGGCGGCCAGGGGCGAGCAGGCCCAGGAAGTGGCGGGGATGGCCCGTGCCCTGCGCGACCATGCGGTGCCGGTTCGGCCCAAGGCCAGTCCACTGGTGGATACGTGTGGGACCGGGGGTGATGGACAGGCGACGTTTAATATCAGTACCACAGCGGCGCTGGTAGCGGCCGGGGCGGGAGTGGCGATAGCCAAGCACGGCAATCGAGCAATCACCAGTCAGTGCGGCTCGGCCGATATTCTGGCCCAGTTGGGTGTCAAGATCGATGCGGCTCCGGAAGTGATCGAGCGCTGCATTGACGAAGCGAATATAGGTTTTATGTTTGCGCCGTGTCATCATCCGGCGATGAAATACGTTCAGCCGATCCGCAAGGCACTGGGATTTCGGACGGTCTTTAACGTATTAGGACCGCTGGCCAACCCCGCCGGCGCCGATGCCCAGATAATCGGAGTAGCCAAGCCGGAACTGGTGAGGGTAATGGCCGAAGCGCTGAAACTCCTGGGGGTCAAACGGGCCATGGTGGTGCACGGGGATGGTATGGATGAGATTAGTATATGCGGACCAACTGATATTGTCGAACTGGCCGATGGGCAACTCAAAAACTATACCGTTGACTGTACGGAATATGGCTTGGCCCGGGCTGAGATTTGTGATCTGACCGGCGGGACGCTGGCGGACAATGCGGCGATCACGTTGGCAATCTTAGAGAACAAAATGGCCGGGCCTCGACGGGATATTGTGTTGCTTAACGCGGCAGCGGCGATTATGGCCGGCGGAAAGGCGCCCACTTTGGTAGAGGGAATTGCCATGGCAAATATGAGTATCGACAGCGGTCAGGTAATAAGGACGTTGAAAAAACTGGTCGAGATTTCCAATTCATAGGACACTGGAACATTGGCGAAAATTAAGATTTGTGGGATAACGAACCTGGCGGATGGGCAGTTGGCGGTGGAGTTGGGGGCGGAGTTGCTGGGGTTTAATTTCTACAGGGACAGTCCGCGATACATAGAACCGCTGGTGGCGGCGGAAATCATCGCCCAACTACCCAAAAAAGCTGTGATGGTGGGGCTGTTTGTTAATGCGCCGAACGAATACATTAGAGATGTGCTTGGACAGTGCCCATTGGATATGGCACAATTGCACGGGAATGAGAGTAATGCCTATTGCCGGGCGGTAGGGGGGTTTGGGGTCAGTGTAATGAAGGCGTTTCGTGTGAAAACACCTGAAGATATTGACCGGGCTGAAAAATATGATACCGAGCTGATATTGCTGGATGCGTTTCGGGAGGAACTGTACGGCGGAACGGGGCATACGTTTGACTGGAGCTGGATAAAAACAGTGAGCGGGAAAAAGATATTTCTGGCCGGTGGTATTGGGCCAGACAATATCCGGCAGGTATTGGCGGTGGAGACGTATGGTATTGATCTGTGTAGTGGCGTAGAAAAAGAACCGGGTGTCAAGGACCCGGACAAGATGAAGTTGCTTTTCAAGAATATCGCCGATTATTATGAATAAACGTAAGCAAAAAAAAGAAAACGGCATATTGCTTTTCGGCGGCACGTTCGATCCGATTCACAACGGGCATTTGATTATTGCGCGGTCGGTTGCGGAGAAACTGCAGGTACAGGAAGTGATTGTGATTCCCTCGGCCAATCCGCCGCACAAAGGGAAAAAGTCAATCACCGCGGCGGAACATCGATTGGTGATGGTGTACCTGGCGGTCAGAAATGACGAACTGTTTGAGGTTTCCGATTGTGAACTGTTACGATCGGGACCCAGTTATACGCTCGATACGGTCCGTTTCTTTCGTGAACTTTGTGGACCAGAGGCGGTGTTGTATTGGCTGATCGGAGCGGACAGTATCAGCGATCTGGTCGGTTGGTATAAGGTGGGCCAATTAGTGGATGAATGTACGGTCGTGACGGCCCGGCGGCCGGGATGCGATTGGGGGGACCTGTCGGTTTTACAAACGGTGCTTAACGACGAGCAGATCGCACGGCTGAAAGATAATGTGATGGACACACCGGAAGTGGATATCTCGGCGACTGAGATACGCCAGCGTGTAAATGCGGGATTGTCGATAGGCGATCTGGTCCCGCCGGAGGTCTGTGCCTACATTGCCCAGCATGGATTGTATAGAGGGAATTCAAAATCAGTGAAATAAGTCGTTCGACATGATGAAATGATTCTATATCTGATGGTAACGTTATTTCTGTAAAGACAGCATATTTGCTTCATGGCACAACGCCTGAAATAACTGCTTGACATATCTGATTTTGCCGATATATTGACAAAATCCAGATGTTTGTTAAGTAACAGAAATAACAATGGTTTATTCAGGATTAGCAGATGGTACGAATAATTCTTCCTGATGAAAGTGTGCTTGAGTTTGACGGGCCTGTGACGGGCCTGGCGGTGGCCGAGCGGATCGGTCCGCGCCTGGCTAGAGCCGCCCTGGCGTTGAGGATTGACGGTGAGCTTTGCGATGCGACCGCGGTGATTGACCGCGATGTAAGGCTGGAAATTGTTACCGACAAAAACGATCAGGAAACGATTATTAACCTGATGCGGCACAGTTGTGCCCACGTAATGGCCGAGGCGATCTGCCGTCTATTTCCCCAAACCAAACTGGTGTACGGACCGACGGTGGAAAATGGATTTTACTACGATATCGATCTGGATCGGCCGATCACGCCGGACGATTTTGCCGCCATAGAGGAGGAAATGAAAAAGATTGTCGCAGCCGATAAGCCTTTTTTGCGTTACGAGATGACTCGAGACGAGGGGATGGCCAAGCTGCAGGCGGAAGGCAACAGGTACAAAATCGAAAATGCTCAGCGTGCCCAGGGGGATACGTTGAGCTTCTATGTGACCGGGGCGAGGGGAAATAACAGTTTTGAGGATTTGTGTTTGGGACCGCATGTGCCCAGTACGGGCCGGGTGGGGGCATACAAGATTATGAGCGTAGCGGGGGCGTATTTTCATGGGGATGCCAGCGAAAAGATGCTCCAGCGAATATATGGAACAGCATTTCCAGACAAAAAACAACTTGATGAATACCTGCAGCGGTTGGAAGAAGCGAAAAAACGCGATCACCGGGTTCTGGGCAAACAGTTGGATTTGTACAGTGTACACGATGAGATTGGTCCGGGCCTGATCCACTGGCATCCCAAAGGCGCCCTGATTCGTCATCTGATCGAGACCTTTTGGTACGATGAGCATCTCAAACGCGGCTACGATATTGTCTATACGCCTCATATTGCCAGCGAGCAGGTTTTTCAACGAAGCGGACACCTTGAAAAGTATGCCGAGATGATGTACGCACCCATGGACATAGACGGTCTGAATTACTACCTCAAACCGATGAACTGTCCGTGTCACTATATGATTTACAACTCAAAGACGCGCAGTTATCGCGACCTGCCGATTCGCTACTGTGAATTGGGCACGGTCTATCGCTATGAGCCGAGCGGCACGCTGCACGGAATGTTGCGGGTTCGCGGCTTTACCCAGGACGACGCCCACACCCTGTGTACGCCTGATCAACTGGGCCGGGAGTTGGATCTGATCCTGGAACTGATGGATTTTATGATGAAGGCGTTCGGATACAGTTATAAGGTGTATCTGGCAACCAGGCCGGGAAAATACCTTGGGACCATTGAAGAATGGGACCGGGCTACGAGCGAGTTACGGATGGCGATTGAACGACGAGGCCTGGAATACGAAATTGACGAGGGAGGAGGGGTATTTTACGCCCCCAAAATCGATATTAAGCTGATCGATTCCCTGGGCCGTGAGTGGCAAGGACCGACCCATCAGGTTGATCTGCAGGCCGCCAGGCGCTTCGATATCAGCTATATTGGGTCCGATAACGTTCCGCACGAACCAATTATAATCCATCGTACCGTTCTGGGGAGCATGGAACGGTTTATCGGCGGGTTGATCGAACACTACGGTGGTGCCTTTCCGCTTTGGCTGGCACCTGAACAGGCCCGTGTCATGCCGATCAGCGAAAAGAGCAATGAATATGCGAAGAACATATTTAATTGCTTGCAACGGGAAAATTTACGCTGTACTATAGACGCGGCGGATGATAAAATAAACGCCAAAATTAAGCGGGCACATGACCAGAAGCTGCCGTACATGCTAGTGGTAGGCCCGGCGGAACAGGAAACCAATACGGTGGCAGTCCGCATCAGAGGACAAAAACAGAAGTGCGTGGTTAAAGTTGATGAATTCATTTGCCACGCTCGGCGAAAAATGAATGAGAAAGCCCTGGAACTTACGTTGATTTTGTGAGAGGCCGGTCGCTTTTGTCATTTTGGTTCCAGACAGAAAGGATTGGTGAGAGCTTATAGCAACAAAGAATTTGAGGGTGAATGAGCGAATTCGTGTGCCTGAGGTTCGTCTTATCGACCAGAATAACCAGCAGGTTGGGATTGTCGGTACTGTCGATGCTATAAATATAGCTCGCGAAGCAGGCGTGGATCTGGTGGAAGTGGCGCCGACCAGCAATCCGCCGGTTTGCCGTTTGATGGACTACGGCAAATGGAAGTACGACCAAAAGAAGAAGGATCATAAAGCCAAAGTCAAGCAGCATAATGTCGTTCTGAAGGAAGTGCGCATACGTCCCAAGATCGACACACACGATATGGATTTCAAACTCGAGAAGGCACGAACGTTTCTGGAAAAGGGCAGTAAAGTGCAGTTTACAATGCTTTTCCGCGGTCGCGAGATGATACATCTGGATCGAGCGATAGAGATGTTCCAGGGGATAAGCCAGCAATTGGATGGGCTGGGCAAAGTAGAAGTTCCGGCTAGACGTCAGGGACGTCGGATGACGATGGTAGTGGCGCCGGCTGGAATGGCCAAGCTTCAGTGACAACAAACGCAGGAAATAAGAAATTAATTGCGGTTTTGACTGCAATAAAAAGGTAACAACAGATAATGCCAAAACAAAAAACACATAAAGGATTAAAAAAGAGAGTGAAGATATCCGCTACCGGTAAAGTCATGCGGAAGCGATCTTTCTCCGGCCACCTGATGAGTGGCAAAAGCGGCAACCGGTGCCGTTCGCTCCGTAACACGAAGGGAATGTCGATCGCGATGGCCCGAAAAACAAAGGTTTTATTAGGGGTTTAGCGGACAGTTACAAACAAAAACCACGTCAGATTAGTATCGTCCGGCAGGAAACATGAATTAATGCCGGTGGTTTTTAATGCTTGCTTCTCGGCTTACGGCTGCCGCCAGCGGGCATATATTTATTGGATGAAAGGAAAGCTGCCATGCCAAGAGTATGTAAAGGCGCCGCCAGGCGCCAAGCCAAGAAACGCGTTTTTAAGGCTGTCCGGGGTTTTCGCGGTCCACGCAGTAAAAATTGGCGATTAGCACAGGAATCGCTGGTCCGCGCCCAGGCCATGGCGACAAAGGACAGACGCCGTAAAAAACGGGATTTTCGTGCGCTTTGGATTGTTCGTATCAGTGCGGCCTGCCATCAGCGGAATATCCGTTACAGTCAGTTCATTAATGGATTGAAGCTGGCGCAGGTCAGTATCAACCGGAAAATGCTTTCTGAAATGGCGATTCACGATCCGGAGGGTTTTGACAAAGTTGTGGAGATGGCACGCGAGGCATTGGGCTCCGCCGCCTAAGTGAGAACCACTCATTTCGGAAACTGTTATTCAAAGCATCAGGGACAAATGATGGCTGACATTTTAGGGCAATTCAGGGCAGTCGGCGAAAAGGCGCTGGACGATCTGAAAAGGGTGGCCAGTCTCGATCAGATGGAACAGTTCCGCGTTAAGTACCTTTCTCGCAAGGGTGAGATTACCGGTCTGCTTGGCGAACTGGGCAAACTGCCCAAAGAGCTCAAACCTCAGGCCGGGCAACTGGCCAACCAGATCAAGAATCAGGTCAAATCCGCTTTTGATGAGTTGAAATGCCGCCTGGAGCAGCAGAGCAGTACGGCAAGCGAAGTGTTGTTCGATGTAACGCTGCCGGGCGAGCCGGCCCGGTTGGGCAGTAGTCATCTTATTACCCAAACTATCAATGAACTACTGGAAATTTTTGGCCGGATGGGTTTTGAAGTGGGTTATGGCCCTGAAATTGAAGATGAGTATCATAATTTTGTGGCGTTGAATATTGACGAAGCGCATCCGGCACGCGATCCGCTGGACAATTTTTATATTGACGATAGTACCCTCTTGCGGTCGCAGACCTCGACGGTCCAGATACGGGTTATGGAAAAAAGAAAACCACCCATCCGTATTGTAGCGCCGGGCCGCGTTTATCGACCGGACAGCGTCGATGCCACGCACATGTATATGTTCCACCAGATCGAGGCCCTGGTGGTGGATGAGGGGGTGAGCATGGTCGATCTGAAAACGACCATCGACCAGTTTATTCACGCCTTTTATGGCCCGGATACGCAGTGGCGGTTTCGACCGAGCTACTTTCCGTTTACCGAACCGTCGGGAGAGGTGGACCTGTTACTGTGCGACAAGCAGGGCCGGGAAAACTGGATCGAAATGGGAGGCTGCGGAATGGTCGATCCGAACGTTTTCGAAGCGGTCGGTTACGATCCGGAAAAATATACCGGCTGGGCGTTCGGATTTGGCATCGAACGCTTGGCCATGCGCAAGTTCGGCATAACCGATATTCGCCTTTTCACCGAAAACGACCTGCGATTCCTGCAACAATTTTAGCTGACCAAAATGTTTCCAGGTGATGCGAGTCAAGTCAGATCAGTGATTTGCGGATTTCCTTGTTGATACGTACGCTACACCAGTCTTTGCCGCACATGGTACAGTGATCCGTGGAGGATAGTTTTTTTTCATCGTGCATTTTTCGAGCGGTCTCGGGATCGATGGCCAGCCCCAGATGTTTTTGCCAGTCGAGTTCCGCCCTGGCCTTGCTCAGTTCGTCGTCCCATTTGCGCGCCCCGGGCAGGCCCAGTGCCACGTCCGCAGCATGAGCGGCGATTTTATGAGCAATCACGCCCTGACGAACGTCGTCATCCGAGGGTAAGCCAAGGTGTTCGCGCGGCGTAACGTAGCACAAAAACGCTGCGCCATGATACGCCGCCGCGGTAGCGCCGATAGCACTGGTAATGTGGTCATAGCCGGGAGCAATGTCAGTTACCAGCGGACCGAGCACATAAAATGGGGCGCCTTGGCAAATATCCTTTTGTAATTTCATGTTGTATTCGATTTGATCGAAAGGTACATGGCCCGGCCCTTCGACGATAACCTGACAGCCTTTGTCCCACGCCCGCCGGGTCAATTCGCCCAGGGTATGCAGCTCAGCGATCTGGGCTTTGTCGGTTGCGTCAGCCAGGCAGCCCGGCCTCAGACCGTCGCCGAGCGAGAAGGCAACATCATAATCGTGTACAATATCACAAAGATCGTCGAAAATCTCATAAAACGGATTCTGTTTATTGTGGTACAGCATCCATTGAGCCAACAGCGAGCCACCTCGGCTGATAATACCGGCGATACGGGTTTTCGTCAGCGGCAGATGTTCCTTGAGCAGCCCGGCATGAACAGTGAAAAAATCGACGCCCTGCTCGGCCTGTTTCTGGCACGTGGCCAGAATGTCGTCATAGGTAAGCTTTTCAATGGTTTTATTGATAATCATTTCGTACAGCGGAACCGTACCCAGTGGAACCGGGCTATGGGCGATAAGATTACAGCGGCACCGATCAACATCACCGCCGGTCGAAAGGTCCATAACGGTATCGGCGCCATATTTGATCGCCGTATTGAGTTTGCGTAGCTCGTAAGCATCGTCCGAATCAAGCGGGGAAGCACCTATGTTGGCATTGATCTTGGTAGTGATCGCTCGGCCGATACCGATGGGTTTGAGACTGTTTTTGAGATGGATGACGTTGGCAGGGATGACCATTCTGCCGGCAGCCACTTCCCGGCGAATAATCTCCGCATCCACCGCCTCTTTTTGGGCGACCTGTCGCATTTGATCGGTTATGATTTCGGCTCTAGCCTGCTCCAACTGGGTCATAATAGTTCCTGACTCGGCCCAAAAACCGTGTAACATATTTGTCCGACGCAACTTGCCGGCTTCCGCCGGATCGGCTTGCGTCGAGTTGATGGTATCACGTTAACTCTATGAAAAAACGGAAGTTAAGGACAAACTCCCATGCGTTCGATGTAAAAATATCGCAGTGTTTTGTCTCTGTCGGATTATTTGCACTCTCATAACACACCAAACTCTTATCATTTCACTCTCATTGTATCTGAATTCGTCAGGCTGGTCAAATGTTGTTGACAATTTACCCCACTTGGAAAAAACATCTATAAAAGTTTAGCCAATGATCGGTCAATAGGATACAGTATAGACGAGTTTTTTAGTGGACGCAGGTTTTTTGGCAGAGTTGTGAGTGCGGATTATGGGCAGTATCGACTGGACACCTCAGCAAAAGCTGGCCATCAACACTGTTAATGGTGATGTGCTGTTGACCGCCTCAGCCGGGGCGGGCAAGACCGCGGTATTGGCGGGTCGTTGTATTTATCTGCTTACCGAGGCGCCTCATCCCTGTAATGTTGACGAATTGCTGGTACTGACATTTACCGAAGCCGCAGCCGCGGAGATGCGCAGCCGTATCGCCCACCGATTACGCCAATTTGCCCGAAACGATCCCCGTTTACACCGTCAGCTCATTCTGCTGGACAAAGCCAATATTTCTACTGTTCATTCTTTTTGTCATTCCGTATTGCGGGAGTTTTTTTATCGTTTGCCGCTGGACGGAACCTTTGAGATTCTCGATGCCGACGAATCGGAGCTGCTCAAGCTGCAGGTTGCCACCGAGCTTTTTGAAGATCGTTATGCCCAAAGTGATAAGACTCAAAACAGCGCACCGGAGTTGTTTGATCGCTTTGTGCAGTCATACGGAGCCGACACCGGTGATCGGCCATTGATAAACCTGCTTATCAGGCTGCATAATTTTCTGGATACCATGCAGGATCACGAAAGCTGGCTTGCCGGTTGGTCCCGAATGCTGCATATCAAGCAGACAGACGTTGAGAATCTTGCAGTGGTCAAGCGGCAAAAGCAGATACTTGCCCTGCAGATCGATCGTGTTATTTCCCGGCTGGAATATGCCCGCACAATGATCGATTACTATCCACAACTGCAGTTTTACACCATCCATCTTCAGGATAAACTGCTGCCGATGCTTGGTCAGGTGAAAGATGCCTTGGTTAGCGGCGATTTCCCCGGAGCGTTGGAACAGATAGGCGGGTTGTCGTTCCCCCGCGTTCCCAACCGGCCGAAAGAACTGGGCGAAGATGATATCGCTCCGGTCAAGGACCTGATCGATAGGGCCAAGGCTGAATATCAAAAAATACAGCAGACCTTTGCCGTCGCCTCCGCCGATGTTATCAAACAGTTGAGTGTTACCGAACCGTTTGCCGAGTTGCTTGCCAGATTGCACAATGAGTTCGCCGCTCGTTACCAAAGGAGCAAGCAGCGGCAGAACGTACTCGATTTTGCCGATCTGGAACGTCAATGTCTGTCTCTTTTATATGGCCAAAACGGTCCAACCGACCTGGCCAGGCAATTGCAGGAGCGGTTCAAGTATGTGCTGATTGATGAATATCAGGACATCTCGCCGGTGCAGGAGGCGATTATTCGCTGCCTCAGCCGCGGCGGTTTCGGCTGTGACTTTGACCGGCACGATAAATCCGAACCACTCGGCAACCTGTTTATGGTAGGCGATCTCAAGCAGAGCATTTACGGTTTCCGCCAGGCGGCGCCTGATATCTTCCTGGAAAAGTATCGGAAATTTACGCCTGCCGACGCTGACGACGCTGACTCGGCTCGGCAAAAAAAGATCGACCTTAACAAAAACTTCCGCTCCCGGCGCGAAATCATAGCTGGTATCAACTATATTTTCTCCCGTTGTATGACCGGTGATTTTGCCGGTATCGATTATCAGCGCGACGCACAACTGGTTTACGGCGCCACCCGTTATGACACTATCGCCAATGACAACGATCAGGCCGGCGGCGTCGAGTTACATCTTATCGAACGCGACTTGAGTAACGTTAGTAACGTTTCCATCGAAGATCCCGATAGCCGCACGACTGACGGCCCGAACGAGCTTGACGCTACTCGACGGGAAGCGATGATTGTAGGTCGGCGTATCCGCCAAATGGTAGGCGCTGACCGATCGGACGGTAAGGCTGAGTTTAATGTTATCGACTCGCGTACAGGATTGGCTCGGCCGGTAGAATACCGCGATATAGTCATTTTACTGCGGTCCATGAAGATGCGGGCCGAACTGTGGAGTGAGGTTTTCGGACAAATGGGTATTCCCGTTCATGCCGAGCTGACCAGCGGCTATTTCGTCGCTACCGAAATTCAGGACATGGTTTGCCTGCTGAAACTACTGGACAATCCCCAACAGGATATTCCGTTAGCTTCGGTGCTGCGCAGTTCAATAGCCGGACTCAACGAATCGCAGTTGGCCGATATTCGTCTTCACACGCCGAAGGGCGGTTTTTATCAAGCCCTGTGCGACTATGGCCAAAACGGTCCCGATGTTAAATTGAAAAAGAAGATCGGTGAGTTCCTGGCCCGGCTTGAGATATGGCGGAGCCTGGCCCGGCAGGGCAATTTGGCAAGGCTCATTTGGCGGATTTATCGCGATACTGATTTGTTGGCGTACGTATCCGGTTTGCCGGACGGACGGCAGCGCTACAGTAATCTGCTGCATTTGCACGATGTGGCCCGGCGGTTCGATAGTTTCACTCAGCAGGGGTTGGCGAGATTCCTGCGTTTTGTCGAAAAACTACGCGAGGAACAAGGCGATTTCGGACCCGCGCCAATCCTTACCGAAGCGGACAATGTCGTAAGAATTATGAGTGTGCACAAGAGCAAGGGATTGGAATTCCCGGTAGTGATTGCTGCCGAGTTGGCCCGTAAGTTCAATATGCAGGACGCTCATCAGTCTATTTTGTTCAACAGCTCCCAATCTCCCGCGACCGGTGAATCCTGTCCCGTTGGGCTGCGCATAGTCGATACGATCAGTCAGGACAATTGGTCCACCCTTGCCCGCAGCGTCATCGCCGAGGACATCGAACACCGTGCACTCGCTGAAGAGATGCGAATACTTTATGTAGCGTTTACCCGTGCCTGTGAACGATTGATTCTCACGGCCGGCATAGATATCGATCGTGTACGCAGTCAGTGGAAAAATTGGCGTTTCGATTGTCAACTGGCGCTGCCGGAGTTTCTTTTGAGTGGTGCCGCTGCGCCTATTGATTGGCTTGGTCCCGCCCTGGCCGGACACCCGGACATGCGGGATTTTTTGGATGATTGTCATTCCAAACCAGACCCGGACGCTCGATCTTCACCGGGACAATTTGATTCGCGTTTTGACGTAACCTCTTATTCCGCCGAACAGGTGACAGAGTTGCTCAAAGATACCGCTGGGCAACCGGCCCGTCCCCAAAGAGCCGACTCACTGGACGAGCTTGCCGGTTTGGCTCCAGGTTTGCCAACCCCACAGGTGCGGGAGATTATCGATCGGATCAACTGGCGCTATCCACACAAACCATTGCAGCGACTTTGGGCCAGACGTAGCGTTTCAGATATTAAGCATCAGATCGATCTGCGGCAAGACCCTGATTTCGCCCCCGATCCGGCTGTTGGTCCCGCGGAAAAAGAAACTCCCGCATCTTGCGGTTCCGGCCAGACTGAACGGCCCCCTTTCGTCTCGTTTGCGAAAACCCCGGCCGAGCCTTTCAACAGGCGCCCTCAATTCATGGCCGATCAACCGCCCATGCCGACTGCTGCTGAAAAAGGCTTATGGACCCATCTGTTTCTGCAAAGGCTCGATTTAGCCGGTTCGCCGGATCAGGACGACCTTGCTAAGCAACTGCGCAGAATAATCGACCGTGGCTTCCTCAACGATCGGCAGGCCTTACATATTGATTTATCTTCCATCGCTAAACTTTTTGCTTCGTCGCTGGGCCAAAAAATAATCACCCATCGCCATCACCTGCAGCGAGAATGGCCCTTTACCATAGCCGTCCCGGCAGGAGAAGTTTATCGCGAGGAAGAACTAAGCGACCAGGACCGAAATGAAAATGTCCTGGTTCGCGGCGTAATTGACTGCCTGATCGAAACCGACCCAGGCCTGACAATTATCGATTATAAAACCGATCAGATCACCGAATCACAATGCGCTGACCGCGCAGCCTTTTATGATGTTCAGATGGGCCTTTACCGCCGGGCGGTCGAGACAATCCTCAAGCAAAACGTTACCGAAATGTACCTGTATTTTCTGACCCCAGGCATTTCCTTTCCTGTAGTAACAGGTGGCCTCTGAAAAAAAGGCTGCGCTACTCTACGCAGGCGACGTTAATATTACGGGCTGCGGCGGTTTCATCCAGCCGGCCGACGTGAGTGGTTTGGGGAGCCGATTTTAGCTTGTCCGGGTCGGTTTGGGCGGTTTGAGCGATTTCTATCATCGCGGCGATAAACGTATCGAGCGTCTCTTTGCCTTCGGTTTCGGTCGGTTCGATCATCATTGCTTCCCTGACAATAGTGGGGAAATATATCGTAGGCGGATGGAAACCGGCATCTATCAGGCCTTTGGCAATGTCGATAGCGTGAACACCAAATGCCGTTTGCCGACCAGCGCTGAAAACGCATTCGTGCTTGCACACTTGCGGAAAAGGCAAATCATAATAATCCTTGAGCTTTTCCTTTATATAATTTGCGTTGAGCACAGCGTTTTCCGCCATGCGGATCAGCCCTTCCTTCCCCAGCATCAGAATATAAACATAGGCCCGCAGAATAATCGCGAAGTTACCATAAAATGGAGCCACAAAACCGATGCTCTTGGGGCGGTCATATTCCAGAGCGTACGTGCCGTCGTCTCGTTTTACGACTATGGAGACCGGCAGGAAGTCCGCGAGTTTTTTCACCACGCCCACCGGACCTGCCCCCGGTCCGCCGCCGCCATGCGGCGTGGCAAATGTCTTATGCAGGTTCAGGTGCACTATATCAAAACCGATATCGCCAGGCCGTACCTTGCCGGTGATGGCGTTCAGATTGGCTCCGTCATAATAAACCAGACCATCGACACTGTGGATAAGATCGCAGATTTCTTTAATGTGCGGGTTAAATAGTCCCAGCGTATTGGGACAGGTCAGCATCAGCCCGGCCACCTCGTCGCTGAGCATCGCCTTGAGGGCATCGACATCCATAACCCCATTTTTGCTACTGGGTACCGACAGGACTTCGTAACCGGCAATGGTGCCGCTGGCCGGATTAGTGCCGTGCGCGCTGTCAGGAATCAGTAGTGTGGTTTTGCGATTGCCTCGGTCGCGATGATATGCGGATATAATCATAATGCCGGTAAGTTCCCCATGAGCGCCGGCTAACGGCTGCATGGTAAAACTCGCCATTCCGGTGATCTCACGCAGCAGCAAATCTGTCTCGTAGAGCACCTGCAGCGCTCCCTGGGTAAGTATCCCGCCCATCCGCAGTTGCGGCAGTAATGGATGCAAATTGGCAAAACCCGGATACGACCCGATAAGCTCGGTAACTTTGGGATTATATTTCATTGTACACGAACCCAACGGATAAAAGTTCGTATCCACTCCATAGTTTCGTCGTGACAATTCCGTAAAGTGCCTGACCACATCCAATTCACTCAACTCCGCCAATCGAACATCCTTTTCCCGCAACAATTTCTTGTCGAGATTGATGCTCGTGGGCACATCGCTGCGGCCCAAATGTACGCCACGCCGACCCGGTACGCTTTTCTCAAATATCAGTTTCATAATACCCCCTCCAGTGCCTCGGCCAGCATGCCTATTTCCTGTTTGGTCCTTTTCTCCGTCACGGCGATCAGCATGGAATTTTCCATGCCCTTATAGTAACGGCTCAGCGGAAATCCAGCCGCGAATCCCTTCTCGATCAGTCTGCCGATGACATCGACGGCGGGGCAGGGCAGGTCCAGTACGAATTCATTGAAAAACCATTTGGCGTGAAAACGCGGATGGACCGCTGGCAATGCGGTGAGACGACGATAAGCGTAGCTGGCCTTATCGGCGCATCGATGGGCCAGGTCTCGCAGACCCTCACTGCCTAACAAGGATAGATATATCAAGGCCCGCAGCGCACATAAGCTTTCATTGGTGCAGATATTGGAGGTTGCCTTATCCCGCCGGATGTGCTGTTCACGGGCCTGGAGGGTCAGGACGTAACCGCACCGGCCCATGGTATCGGTTGTTTGGCCTACGATACGGCCGGGCATCTTGCGAATGTATTTCCGCCGGGTTGCCATAAAACCCAGGTAAGGCCCGCCAAACGACAGCGGCAGTCCCAGACTTTGACCTTCGCCGGTCACTATATCCGCATCCATTGCCCCAGGCGTCTTTAGTATCCCCAGCGAAATCGGATAACACGAACAAATCAGCAATGCCCCTTTTTTGTGAGCCGCCTCGGCAACATCGCTATAGTCCTCGATACAACCGAAAAAATTCGGGTTCTGCAATATAACCGCTGCTGTCTGGTCGTCGATAAGATCGAATATCTCCTGACGATTGGCTAACCCTCCTGTGTTAAGCGTCTCATGCAGTTCAATTTTCAGATTCCGCGTGTATGAGTGGATCATAACCCGATATATCGGATTGACGCTGTCGTCGATAATGATCTTGTTCCGCCCCGTGACCCGCAACGACATCGTCATCGCCTCATAAAGTGCTGTTCCTCCATCATACAGCGAAGCGTTAGCCGCCTCCATCTCGGTCAATCGGCAGATCATCGACTGGTACTCGTATATCGCCTGGAGCGTACCCTGCGAAATCTCCGGCTGGTAGGGGGTGTAGGCCGTATAGAATTCACTGCGTGAGACCAGCGCATCTACCGCCGCCGGGATAAAATGATCGTAAAACCCACCGCCAAGAAAACCGATAAGGTCTGTCGAGTTCTTTCGGCTCAAATCCTCAAGGCGCCTGCGCACCTTCTGCTCACTGATCCCCTCAGGCAGATCGAAAGATTGACACCTCAACTCCGCCGGAACATCGGCGAACAAACCATCCATCGTCAACCCAAGCTCATCGAGCATTTCTTTACGCTGCTGGTCGGTATTGGTTATAAAAGGCATTGCGATTCTCCATTCGATTGCGATTCCTGTGGATATTCTTCATATTGCCGGGCGTTTGTCAAATCTTCGGTGCTGTTGGAATCCGCTCTCTCCAGTCTGCACAGCCGCCCGGCATTATACCAATGCCAAGTGAAAATGCCAGACCAAATACCAGTCACATTTGACCCATCTTCTACAGTTGCGTCTTTTTGGGAGGCGGGAAATGGCGTTTTTAGGCTTAAAATGATGATTTTGTGTTTTTTACCTCAAAGCGGATGTAAAGACGCTGGTTCCGATTGTTGACCGCCTCAAAAGCAATTTTTGTATCGACCGTATTTGCATTGTTGCCGACCGCAACGCTATTGTTGAGAGTCTGCGTGAACACCTCAAGCAGGGCGAGAAGGCATTGGTTGGCAATACAGGGTATCGCAAGTATCTTGCCGCCCCCAAACCGC
>Ga0315276_10000150_pt1 | contig 56530 bp, 52 predicted proteins | sample YL17G05_0_MG_FD_204542 | JGI IMG/M metagenome (GOLD analysis project Ga0315276, IMG submission 204542) | Sediment microbial communities from Yellowstone Lake, YNP, Wyoming, USA - YL17G05_0 | ecosystem: Environmental > Aquatic > Freshwater > Lake > Sediment | place: USA: Wyoming | collected...
ATAGTATAACAACTATATTAAAAACAATTAACTTGGCTTCAAAATGTGCATCTCTTAGCGGACTTTCCCAGAGCGCAATACACTTTTTAAGTCCATTGCCAGAAACTTCCATCACAAAAAATGCATTAGAAAAAAGAAAGCTTAAATTTTCAAACAACATATTAATATCACCCGACTTTGCCCATTATATCGAATGGGAGGATGAAAACAAAAATAACTACGCTAACAGATTAAAAAAAGATCAAAATATGATCAGAAGATATAGGGATTTATTTACGGCATACGGTTACATTAAAAACGATAATGTCAAACCTTAATTGTTTGCGTTGTGTGGCAGTTACATAAACACTTTAGTAAATTGTTTTCCCAGAAGTATGTACATGCTTTCATCGATGATGTTGAAACAAAACGTCAATTTATTAGAAGATATAGTAAATTATAATATTAAAATGGGATGCTCGCTAAACGATCTTTTAGGGTTACGAGATTATGATGATTATTATAGTTGTAGAAAGAAACATGATCTGTATTTCAGGATTTTCAAAGACTATATCAATTCGCTTGGCAACATCAGTATTCAAGAGGTGTTAAAATATGAGATGATGCATATCAACGCTCTAAAGAAGTGCAATTTGAAATTGAAAAACAAACCGATTAACCTTAATGACCATGCAATCGTTTATAGAAATTTTGTTTATGAACATTTTGAATGCGATATTACTTCGATGATCAATTCCATAAATAAATTCGACAAGTCTATAAGTATTGATACGAGAAAAATAATTCTGATCGCCACTGCAAAAACCACACAGACCGGAAATATTGTTGAAGTAATGGAGGTTGATAATAACACCTATAATTTATTTTTGCTTGTTGATGACAAATTGAGTTATGAACAAATATTAAATAAATACAGGTGGCGGTTCAATGTTGATGATGATTTGTATTTGAAAAAAGAAGCAACCACACTATTCAATGACAGTTATGGTTATGTTTATTGGCATAAGAAAGTATTATGAGTTTCAGAAAAATTAATATTTTAAACCTCGGCGTGGCGTATTCATTATTGCAGATGAACTTTTATATTCCGATACTTATACTATTTTTGAAAAGCAAAGTATTGAGTATGGCGGAGATTGGGATAGTTTTGTCATTCTATACCATTGGAACTTTTGTTTTTGAAATTCCAACAGGGATGTTTGCTGATAACTATGGAAAAAGAAATTGTCTTTTGCTTGGATGCATTTCCAAAATAATAGGAGTATTTCTCTTATATAGTTTTAGCAGTATTCTTGGCTTAATATTAGCTCAATTGTTCATTGCCTTTGCAGACACAACTCAAACCGGCAGCATCGAATCTCTTCTTTATGAAAATCTTGAGGACGGTTCGCAATCATCCGGTTTTACTCGAAAATATGGCCTGATGGGCTATTGGGGCTCTATTTGTCTTGGTATATCTTATATTGCCGGCGGTTTATTGTATTCAATAAAGCCTGCCTTTGTGTTCTCTTTAGCGATCGTAATAATAATTGTATCCGCTTTGATATTTTTATGCATGCCGGATGACCATCAAAAGAATAAAACATGCGATACTCACAGCACCAGTAAATTTATAGAATCTTTATTTCAGAATGTGGTCAGGAAAAATATTCTTGGATACTTTCTTTTTGGTTGCATGATTGAAGCATTTTTTATGTTAATATATTTTGAGTTTTTTCAGATTTACCTAAAAGAAGTTGGTTTTGATATTAAATATTTTGGATTTATTTATGCCCTGCTTACTATACCTGTGGCATTTGGGTCCAAATATTCTTACAGAGTAAAAAATCCATCAAATTACATAAAATACACGGTTCCGTTGATCTATGCCGCATCAGTTCTCAGTCTTATTACGTCATTTAAAATAGTTACGCTTATCTCGTTTATAATCATAAGATTTGCATGGGGGATGTTTAGCAATCTCTTCATTTCATCTGTAAGTAATAAGCCGGAATATCAAAATGTCAGGGCAAGTATTATATCTTTTATTAATTTGTTATGTGGTGTCTACGCGGCGTTATTATATTTACTGTTCGGACTAATCTATGACCACTTAGGAATGCAGGGGACAACATGTTTAATATTGATATGCTTTGCTATTATTTATTTTGCACAGAGCTATTTCATGCAGAAATCTATAATGCGTCAAGAACCGCAGGGCCTTGCGAGTAATGAATTGAAATTAGATGGTAGGCCATTTCTATGAAGGAATCGTTTCTGTCGAGAGACATTGATCGGACTTGTTTGGCAGAAATTGTTTATGCATTACACTTCCTGCTAGAGGAGAAGAGACCTGAAGAAATATCTATTTTGAGCATTGGGTGCGGATGCGGTTATTTTGAAGAAGGCATGGCCAATCTGTATCGGAACATACGATATTATCAAAAATTTCTTTTTGATTTTGAATTGGAATATGGATTTAATCCAATGAACGTTTTATCCGCATTGAAAAAGATAAATATCATTGCGAGTGACGTTGCCTCCCCTCGAAATAAGTTATTCTATGACTCCGTGAAATCAAAAAACATTATCCGCAGGAAAATTGATGCAATCACGGATGCATTTCCTGGTTCTGATATTATAATTTCAAGCTTTGTTCTTCATCATCTATACACGGCGGCAGTACAATATCCCGTTTTTTCGTTGGATTTGCATAATAAGGGACTACAAAACATTGAGACTGTATTTAAAAAAGCGTTTAGAGCCGGGGCAAAATGCGTTGTCTGCAGGGAGTTTATGCTTTCAGAGGGCGGAGTGCTTGACGAAGTTGAAATGTCCATTGAATCGCCGCATATTAAATCTTTGATAATTGAATATTTTTCATATCAAAAAAGAAAGCAATTCGAGCTTCCGCTTTTTAATTATCAGATTTCTGATGTTCATCAATTGAAATTGAAGAGAATTGTGAGGGATGATTTGCTGAGTTGGCTGGCTATCGTAATCAACGGTAGGTTTAACAAAATGCACGAAAGGAGAGAACTGCATACCTGCTTATCTCCGAAGATGCTAGCGAAGCTCTGTAAAACACAAAAATGGAAGTGTAGGCAAAGATTATTTTCATACAAAGATGATGCGCCAGTTTACCATTTGCTCGAAAATAAGAAGAGAATAAATGTATTTACGATAACGCGATAATGATAAGGTGTTGGCTTTTTTTGAGGTCGGAAATATTGTCTTTCAGCTTTCTGCGGATTATAGCATATGGCATTTTAAAGCTAGATTTTTCCAATGACAGAGTTTGCGCCGGCGGCGAGGGCCATCTTGATGACATCGGGATCATCCGCGTAGCCGGTGCAGAGATGTATTTCTTTTACACCCTTCGACTTGAAATGCTCTATCACATCAATGCCGGACAAACTTGATCCCGGAAAACTAAAGTCCACGATGGCCGCGTCTATTGATTCATAATCGATGTTGTCCTCATTGGTTATTGCCTTCTGTGCAGAATCACTCTCCCACATAACCTGCCCGCCGTTATCTTCTATTTTCTTTCGCCAGATCGTTCGCACATCGACGTCATCGTCCACCAACAAGAAGCGTTTGCCGGCATACTTCAATAAATCAGCCCCCTTAATCATCACGCCCATTTCTTTTTTAACAACACAGTTTGGAATATGAATGGTAAAAGTCGTTCCTTTTCCGACTTCACTTTGGGCATCAATCGTGCCGCCGTGGGCTTCAATAACCTGCTTGCAATAGGAGAGTCCCAAACCGGTGCCGCCTATCTTGCCTGTTGTAAAAAAAGTATCAAATATTTGAGGAACATGTTGGGCGTCGATACCTTTACCATTATCGGAAACGGTGATGAGAAGGTTGCGATTCTGGGCAACATCGGCCGTAATTTCAATTTTGCCTTGATTGAGAGCCGTTGCCTCAATTGCATTGTTCGCGAGGTTCATCAGTGCGCGCCCCATTTTGTAAGCGTCAATTGAGACATAAACGTTGGCACAGGTGCTGCAATCGATAGTGGGTTTGCAGGCCATGACATCATCGCTCTGTCTTATAATGATCGATTCATTTAAAAACCTGCCCAGTTCAATTGCGCTTCTTTCCACCTTTGCCGCCTTTGAGTAATCCACCAGTTCATCAGCCATGCGCAAAAGCTTCACGACGCTCCGATTCGCGACCCTTTTATATTCGAGGGCATCTTGATCCGAAGAAGATGGGTCACTTTCCACATAGCCCTTCAAAACGGCCAATGGCGAGCGCATATCGTGGGCGATGTGGGAGGAAATTTGACCGATGGCTGCCAAGGCAGCGATATTTTGTTTTTCCTCAGCATGTATCATATTTCTTATCGCTATACTTCCTTGGCTAACCAATAAGTCTAGGAAGAGAAATTCAGCAGGTGTAAGGTAAGAAGGAGCATAACTTAATAACTGAATTACTGCTGCGACGCGGTTATCTATTATAAGAGGAGCTGTTATAATAGCTCGTAATTTGGCTTCTCGAATACTTTTGGATATGTCAAAATCAACACAAATAGAGTCGTCAATATACGATCTCATTTTTGCTTTAATTACCTTCAAGACTTCCGAATAAGATGGTGGAAGAATATCTATATCTTTGTTCTGTGGAGAATTTAGCGATATTTCTAATTGAGGTTTTTCATGATCAATAACAAATATGTGACCACCATTGCATTTGCTAATAATAATAGCTTGTAACAATATCTCATGTAAAAGCGACTTAAAATCAGTAATACTACTAATTTTGCAATTGATATCCAGAAGCATTAAGAGATTTTTTAATAATTTGTTCATGATCATATCATTTTTTAAAATTGTTTTGAAGGATTCGCGACGCAATTAACCTCACCTATTGCAGTGTTTGTAATACAAATTAATGATTCATCGGGACTTAAACATATTCCATTGGTTTCCTTGCCAAAATATTTTGAAAATAAGACGGCTTTAATTGCTTTCGCTTTGTAATCAACAATATGGATAAATGGGTGATTATAATTGGCAACGAACATGAGCGAAGTGCTCGGTGAAATAGCAATATCTACTGGGCTTCCGTTATAGAGGTTAAGGTCATTTATCTTTGACATTCCAGTGATATCTATAAAAGAAAGTGTTGGACCCCTGTTATTTGCTGTTACTGCTGTTTGACCATCCGGCAATATTTTAATGTCAGCAGATGCTTTTCCAACATTGGATATTTCTTTAATAAGTTTATTACTTGAAAGATTTATTACTGAAATAAGTCCTTCTGTCTCATTAGTAGAAGGATTATATCTCACATCTGTATGGCTAACAAAAGCATACTTATCATCTGGAGTGATTGCAATTCCACTAGGGCCACCATACACGGGCACAACCGCGTCAACGACTCTTTTTGCTATATTGATAATTGTTACGGTTCCCCCTTTCCAATTACCTACAACTGCCTTTTTGCCGTCTCTAGTCACAGCAATAGCATCTGGATGAAGAAAATATCGAGTGGTTTCACTATTAGAAAATATGTGTAGAATCTTATTGTCTTGTAAGTCCATCAACAAAATAGCGTTATCAACCGGATCACTCAGCAATAGTTTATCATCACCGACATATTCCAAATCCTGACAGTGCCACTGTCCGAGTGATATTTTTGATTCAAGATTCACCTTTCGATTTTCTGTTTTTAAAACAGATATGTATGGTGAATGTGAGTTGCATGATAATAAGCCAGAGCCGTTCTTAGAAGGTCTTAAATAAAAGGGTGCTTTACCAATATTTGGCAATCTTATTATTGCCGAATCTGGTAGGTGTATGAGAAGATCACTTGGTACATCCACCATGTCTTTCCAGTATCCGCGTTGCTTTTTTTCAAAATACTTGATGGTAGGTAATGCTGTTACAGCGGATAGAATTATAAGAATTACTATCGGTAATATAACTTTGAATATTCTTTTTGAGTGAACTATTGATGATTTCTTGGAAAGATAATTGCAGAAATGTCTACAATCGTTAAATCTTTGTGAAGGATCACTTGATAACGCCTTTTTTATGCCGGAAACAATATAAGAAGGATACGTAGGAAGCAGATTGCTTTCAACATCAATTTGAAGTTGAGTTGCATTGAATGCGATTTCAACAAAAGTATTTCCTTCAACTGGAGGACAGTTTTTAAGTACCTCGAAAACAACCGAGCCTATAGAGTATACATCTGTTTTTAGAGACGGGCTGTATGCAGGATGGAACAATTCTGGTGCCATATATTTTGCGGTTCCAGAAATGCCAGCATATTGATTATTTCTATTTTCAAAAGAGGATGTAAACAAAGGATCAATAAATGTTATTTTGAGATCTTTTCCAATAAGAATATTATCAGTCGAAATATCACCATGAACAACTCCGTCCTCATGCAATGTTGCAGCAGCCTTTATTATTGCGACGGCTAGTTTTTCTCTCTCATTTTCCGAGAGTTCTGCTTTTAAATGCTCTCGTAACGTAAGGTTATTACCTAATTCATTGACAATATATATATTGGAATCCTCAACAAAAACGTCATAGACGGAAGCAAGCACCTTTGATTTGAGCTTACGGAAAGATCTTACAGATTCGACCACTTTCTGTTCTAGTTCTTTAATGTCGCCGTTAGTTGTAAGTTCCTTAACAGCTACTTCTTCAGATAGTTGAATATCCATTGCTTTAACTACCCTCCCGATACTACCTTCACCCAATGTTTCTAAAATCTCGTATCTATTGTGTAAAAGCATATTAATTTACCTCAAAAATAATGAATATATATCGATATCAATGTTTTCTCTATATGGGCTTCTTAGTCTTCCTTCAAAACTGAAACCGCTTATTCCAAGTAATTCCGTTTGACGTATAAAGCAGGCTGGCAAAAACACAGAAAGTTTCCTAAACCCGATAGGTTCTGCTTCCTTGTTTACCCAATGAATTATTGACTGCAGGGCTTTTTCGTCAAAATACCCAAGCATATTGCATTTAAGAGTTTTGCCCCTCTTAGGTATGAGCACTGCAGCGGATTGAATTTGATTACTGTCATTAAAAAAACCCAAAACTCTTCTCGGTTTTTTATTGAAACAAATCAATGGGACATCAGAATTCATTGGAAGCGAGTATAAAAATTTCTCATCAACATCCAAAAGTGTTTTTGCAAAATATTCTTTCAATTTATTTTGATAGGAGTGTATTGAATTTATTGAAATCTCTTTTATAAATGAAGATTCTTCTTCCATATATATGCTCTGTCTTGGTGTTATATTTCTAGATGATAGTGATTTTCCAAAAACAATTTCGTTTGCTTCGTTAGAATAATGCCTCTTCAAATATGCTTCAATTTCATAGCCGGATTTGATCATATAACAAACAGCGGCAGAATTTAGCGTGCTACATGTGCCATATATTTTTCTATATCCATTTCTTAATGCAGTCTCTGCTAATCTCTTTTGAACCTGCGGACCTATAGATTTTCCCCTGAATTCCGGAAAAAGAATAGTCGGCCCGGTTTTAACGGACCCCCCCCTTTTAAATGTCAATGTAGTGAAACCAACATGAGTCTCATTAGTGTATATTTCAAAGACACATTTCTTTAGTGTGAAATATCCAAATGGATCTTTTCCCTCATCGTGACAGGTCACAATATGACCCGCCATCGTATCATCTACATCGTCATATAGTTTAGAATAGGTAAGTGTTACCAATTCCTTGTACTGGTTTTTACGATCATTTGATATGGGGTTTAACAATACCGTATCATTCACATTTCACCTCAAATATCTCTCTTATTCCATTTACAAGTGGTTGAATCAGTGAAGCACAAGATTCGTCCCTTGGAGAGAGCAAGCTGTTTAAAGGAAAACCGTCTTCTTGAGACATTTTTGGCAACTTGGGAGAATTTGAAATGACGAAATTTCTATAAACCACTGCAGTTGCGAAATCATTGCTTTTCGGTACTGAAATGGCTATTCCCGTTCTAATAATTACCGGCAAATCGATGGTCGTATGAGTTAATAAGCGGAATATTCGTTCAAAGACGTCATGATCGCTTAATCTCTTTTTGCCACTTCTTCTCAATTCTGAGACAAAAACAGGCTTGTCATCCTTTAGAATAATCAGATCATCGTCACTTGCAAGAACAGGTTCGTTCAATTTATCGGAGAAATGACGTGCTTTTTCCAGTGCCATGATTTCAACGGCATGTCTTGTAATGTGCTGTTCCAATTGATCTGTTTCTTTCGATGATACTTTTAGCGTTCTATTTGATAAATTGTTTACCAGATTCATTGCCTGCTCAAGTCTCTTTAGCTTGGCCACATTTGAAGATACTATCGTAATGATTTCATCGTTTTTGAGAAATACTTTATGGCCGCGTGGGACACCGCTGCGGGTTAATTCAAAATGCGGCAGATAAATAAATGAATATCTCACTAAAGCATGATCATTCTGGAGACTGCCATATGTGAAGCAAAGCCTTTTTTTAATGGTTTCTGCATCTTTCCAATTTTCAAGTTTGGCTATATTATTGTCGATTTCCTCGAATCTAAAATATTGTTTTGAAAGTATTCTTATGTAACCAATACAATCCCCATTTTGACGACATAATCTTAGCAAATCTCCAACTTGATAATGATCTTCGTGAGTCGACCTTATGGTTGCATTCTTACAGCCATTCAGAATATCTTCAATACCGTAATCATAAAACGTTATTTGTTTCATATGATGCATCCTATAAAAAAAGTTAAATGGATCTGTTTCGATTGGGATGGGACTTTAATAGATTCCGCTGCACGAAATATTAATGCATTAAAGACAGCTGCAAGTATAGTTTGTCCTAATATTGAATCATCAATAATAGAGAAAGCCTGTAAATCAATGCAGTCACCAGATTGGAATATTTTTTTTAGCAAGGTTCCTGTCGAAAAGAATCGGATAAAAGTTATAAAAAAAGAATGGCGCACATTGATCTCTTCTTTACCGATAGCTGATTTATTCTCCGATGTAAGAGATGTCTTGTCAGTCCTTCTTACTAAATATAAAATTGGCGTGATTACATCTGCAGAACGCTGGCGCTTGGATCTGGAAATACAATACCATTGCTTACAAAATTTAATATCTGCATCAGTGTGCTCAGATGAAGTCAAGAAACAGAAGCCTTTTCCAGATCCAGTCCTTGAATTCTCACGCAGATACAATGGTGAAATAAAGCTATACATTGGTGACCACATAGATGATCTCAAAATGGCAGCAGCAGCTGATGTAAGGGCTTGCATAATTATGAGAAATTCCACAACTGGAATTTCTGTATTTCCGCCGTTTCTGCAAATTAAACAATTGAGCGAAATCATGAATTTTGTTTAATATTGCACTTGTCATCACTTCATCATCTCCAGCTCCTTCATCTTCATATAAAGCGTCGTGCGGCCGATGCCGAGGTCTTCGGCTGTTTTTGTCTTGTCGCCCCGATTCAGGTTGAGGACCTGGGAGATATAACCTCGCTCTATTTGGCGGATGTAATCCTGAAGGGTCGCAACCGACTCGCCTGAACTCGGGATCGGCATTTTTCCCTGCAGAGAATCGTTTTCCTGAATTCGCAGTTTGCCGTTGCCGTTCATCACCCATGAGGGAAAATGAGTTTCATCAATGACTTCCCCTCGTGTCATAATGGCAAGGCTCTGCACGACATTGGCAAGCTCTCTGACATTGCCCTGCCATGGATACTCAACGAGTCTTGACATCGCGCCTTCCGAGATCTGTTTTTTCTTTCCCTGATATGAAAATTTTTCCAGAAAATGGTCCACAAGAAGCGGGATGTCTTCAGTTCGTTGCCTGAGCGGAGGCACGGTGAGTTGGATGACTCTCAATCGATGATAGAGATCCATCCTGAAATTTCCCTTGTCCACCAGTTCTTCAAGAGACTGGTTGCTTGCTGCGATTGCGCGGAAATTAGTCTTGATCGGAGCGTTGCTTCCCAGACGGCAGAATTCCTTTTCCTGCAGGACGCGCAGGAGCTTCACCTGCAGATCCAGCTTCAGCGTGCCTATTTCATCGAGGAAGATATCTCCGCCATCGGCCAGCTCAAATTTTCCTATCCTTCTTCTCGTTGCGCCGGTAAAGGCGCCTGCCTCGTGTCCAAACAACTCCGATTCCAGAAGATTCTCGGGTATGGCGGCGCAATTGACCGCGACAAACGGACGTCTTACGCTTCCTTCCTGTTCGTGAATATAACGCGCGAGCAGTTCCTTGCCCGTTCCGGTTTCTCCGATGATTAAAATATTTGCGTCGTGTCCCTTAATTTGTGAAGATTCGTGTAGGAGCATCTCCATCTTTTTGCTTTTATAAATGATCTTTGCCCCTTTGTTTGAGCCGTTTATCTGCGACCGGATCATTGCTTCACATTTTTCCTTCATTGTTCGCATTGCCAGTGCGCGCTCAATCACAGTTGTGAGGCAGTCCATATCCAGCGGCTTTGTGAGATAGTCAATCGCGCCCCTCCGGATTGCCTCGACGACTGTCTGCACATCTTTTCGGCCCGACAGCATCGCAACGCCCACTGAGGGGTGAACTGCATGAATCTTCTTGATGCCTTCAAGCCCGTCTTCTCTTTCAAGTCCGACATCAAGCAACACGAGATCCACGTCTTCCTTCTTGAGCAGTTCCATCGCCCCAGCAATAGATGTTGTAGTCAGGACAATGTATGTGCCTTTGAGCTGCATCTTCATGGCAACGAGAAAATCTTCATCATCGTCAACAATCAGAACACGTCTCGTAATATTCATATCATTTCCCCCTCAATAATGTTCCATTTAATAAACATGAAGGCCGCCATAATACAGATCAAGATTCGTGTGCAAGGAGAAAATGTTCAGAATGCGGAATTTTGCACTTCTCTGTGTTCAATATTATGAATATTTAGTTTATTTATTGAGCCTAACTATTTGATATTTATAATGATAGTAAAATGGCATATATGTTGCCATATAATAACTGCTACAAATCGCCCTTTTGGCTGGCTCGGCGTTGAATCTTAGGAAGTTCGGAAAACCGAACGGGGAATATGGTGGTGCACTATATTAATGAAGGAAAGTAATCTTGTCCTGTTACGGCAGCACTTAAGCGCATCGAGTGAAAAATATATGATGAACAGATTGGAAATGGTTTTAAGATGAATTATATGAGAGGGAAATGTATTCAGGAGGTTCAATGAAGATTGTTATGGCGGATGTAAACGAAAAGGTTTCTGAAGCCTTGAAAAAGAGTTTTGGAGATATCGATGGAGTGACGATTCATTGCGGTTCCATCCTGGATGTTGAATGTGATGCCGTGGTGAGTCCCGCCAACAGCTTTGGATTCATGGACGGCGGCATTGATCTTGAATATTCAAAATACTTTGGTTGGGACCTTCAAAAAAAATTGCAGGAGATAATCCAAACAAAGCATCATGGAGAGCTGCTTGTCGGCATGGCTGAAATCGTCGAGACGGGAAATGAATGACAGAATTCCATATTTGATTGCCGCGCCAACAATGCGCGTTCCTTGCCGCATTGAAGAGACTCCAAACGCATACCTTGCAACCAGGGCGGCGCTTTTGCTTCTCAAGCATGGTTTGTTTCATGACGGCAAGCCGGTTGGCGAGAAGGTGCGTGTCGCGGCTTTTCCGGGGATGGGGACGGGTGTGGGTGGCATGACGCACGCAAGCAGCATGAACGGATAATCTCCGGTCTGATGTGAGATGATGAATTGAATGCGAAGGAGCACATTTTTAAAACCGTTGCTCCGTTACCAGTGGTTCATCCTCGGAATCAGTGAGCACCCGCCTCCCTCCGACGGGATCGCCGTAGTAGTGAAACTCCAAGTGTAATCAGCCGCCATGCTGTTTCCCACCTTATCCTTCACACCCGTCGTGACGGTCACGGTGTACGACGTGCCGTTTGTGAGATCGGCAGACGGCGTGAACGTGGCAACCATGGTTGTTGCATCGTATGCGACCGTGCCCTGTACGCCGCCACTCAGCGTGAATGTGCCCGCGTTGATCGTCGACGACCGCATGGCCTCGCTAAAGGTCGCCGTGATCGCCGCATTCACGGCGACATCTGTGGCATCGGCAACGGGGCTCGTTGCTGCAACCGTGGGCGGCGTCGTTTCACAAGCATCGCCAATGATTATTTGGTGGAGTGCGGTTGGACTCGTTTCATCCGTATATGAAACAAGGAAATTTGCACAGAGCGAATTATATACAACTGCAGGTTTCACGTTTTCGACCGTTCCCTGGGATATTTGAAAAAGACTACCGTCGAGCGCTCCGTCCGCATTCACCCATTGGCCGTAAATGTAATAATTGATGCCGTCTGTAGTATGATCCCAGACCACAAGATATCGCGGATTGACCGGATCAAAGGCCACACTTGGATCGAACTGATCATTTGGACCGGTAAAGATCGCAATATTGTTTCCGATTGTGGCTCCGTCCGCACCGACAAGCTGCGCGTAGATGTCATAGTTTCCGCTGCTGTTATCGTCCCATGCTGCAAGATAGCGTTGATTCACGTCATCATAGGCCACATCAGAAAGCCGCGTACCACTGAACGCTGGCGCAGATACGGCGAAACTTGGGCCGATCGCAGAAGCGTCCGCGCTGATAATCTGACCAAAGACGTGCCAACCTCCGTTTCTATTATCGTCCCACACGACAAAAAAGCGCTGATTTATTTTATCGTATGCAATTTGAGCGCCTTCCTCACTAGGCAGTGCTGCACCGGTGAAAACGGGAATTTCGGCTCCTTCAAGCGTTCCGGCTGCGCCGACCAGCTGCCCGTAAAGATGGTTGGTGCCGGTTCGCACATCATTCCACAAAACCAAAAACGTTTGATTTACAGTATCATTTGCCACGGACGGGAAACCCTGATCGCCTGGCGCATTGGAGATTGTAATGACGCTGCCGACCGGCACGCCGTCCCTGCCGACGAGTTGTCCGTATATGTTCAGCATAGTGCCGGCGTCTTGCCGCGACCAGACGACAAGATATTCCTGATTTGTTTCATCATATGCAATTTGGGGAGCACCCAAACCGATCGTAGTGGAAAGTTTCGTTGCGCCGCTGCTTGCAGAACCATCGGGGTTCAAAATCTGGACATAAGGATCCATGTTTATGGCGGCATCTATGGCATCATATACGATCCCGTAGAGATTATTCTGCGAATCGAAGGCCAGATCGGGCAATGAATTTCCCTCAGGCAGCTGAGCAGCAGCGGGAGCGGCTGACAAAATAACGGAGAAAATGACGGCAACAAAAGACAGTTTCTTCATAATCAACCTCCTTATCCGATAAAAATTATACCACATTTATGAACATCGATTCAAAATAAAGCGGACGTTCCCATTTATCAAAAAAATACGGTCATTGTATGGGTGGGGGCGACTTCAGTCGCCCTTAGCTTTATTGCTCCACTTTATTGTTCGAGCGAAGTCGAGAACCACTAAAAAACCCATGACGGAGCAATCGGCGCCTGTCAATAACGTCATGAAAATCAAGCGAAAATAATTTATTGGCCAAAGCTAAGCAGCTTAATTTAAACAATTATTAGGCCGTTACCAGTGGTTTAAACCGTTTTGATTTCAAATCGGGAAAAAACATTTTCACCTATTTTATATTAATTTTCAAAATGTTACACGCTATCTGTCCATCAACGCTGGGACACTAGTTCGGATATATATTCGAAAACAGCCCTATGGGAGGAGGAGTTTTGTTTCACCTATGCACTTCTCATTAGAGAACGGTTCTATCGGGAGAATAAAATGAAGATGAAAGTGAAAAAAACTAAACAGCTTGAAAAAGAGATCCCCAAAAGGTCTGCTTTTGTCAACAAACTGATTATGAATGCCGATAAAAAAATTGCCAAAGAAGACTGCTATCGCGAAGCTATGCAGCGCTTTGATGCATGGGCCGGAAAATTGAAATAAAGGCAAAGCAAACAGTAAAAGGGGTCAGGCTGCAATAATGCACTTCAACTATTTCTGAGAGAATTTACTCCCTCCCCACGGTATTGCAATATGCAAGACAGTCGTTAGTCCGATGTCCGATGTCCGAAGTCAAAAAAAGCAATTAGATTCGGTGGGGGAGAGTGTCCGACATCTAGTGTCGGACACCTCCACCAAGCCGAATCAGTAAAGCAAGAAGGGCAAGCGGGGGTAAATTTGTAGTGGCAAAAGCCCCCCTAAGGTGCTAGATATGCCAAAACTCAAAACGAAGGAGAAGTTATGGCACACAAACTTATGGACCTGCCGTTTCCGAAGGACAAATTGTCTCCTTTTCTCTCATCGGAGACGCTTGATTACCACTATGGCAAACATCATCAGGCTTATGTCAACAATCTCAACACATTGCTTACGGGCACCGGCATGGAAGACATGCCCCTTCCGGAATTAATTGTGACCGGGGTGGAGAGGATCCCTGCAGACAAGCGCACAGCCGTATTCAATAATGGGGCGCAGGCGTATAACCATAATTTTTACTGGCAGTGTTTGACACCCGGCGGCAGCAAGACTCCAAACGGAAAGCTTGCCAAGGCCATAGACGAGACCTTCGGCAGCTTTGACAGGTTCAAGGAAATCTTCACAAGGACCGCAGTGAATACCTTCGGCAGCGGCTGGGCGTGGCTTGTGAAAAACGGCAAGGGCGGCCTTGAGGTCGTCTCCACTTCTAATGCCGGCAATCCGCTCGTGGAGAAAAAGACTCCGCTGCTCACGTGCGATGTGTGGGAACATGCGTATTATATTGATTACAGAAATGCGCGCCCCAAATATGTGGAGGCGTTTTGGAATTTTGTGAATTGGGATTTTGTAAGCAAAAACTACGTGTAACACCTTTGCCGGGATTGCATCATTGAGTATATTTGGGGATCATCAAAAAAAAGTCGGACTTTTTAGGGTTGCGATCTTCGGGGCAGCTGTATGCGCTCTTCTTACTATTTTTTCTGCCTGTAATTTCCGCGTGGTGCGCGATCCCAAGATTCTGGTTCAAAACCTTGACGCAGATCCTTCCACATTAAATCCGCTGGTTGCCACCGATGCGGTTGCATTTGCGGTGCTTCGCAATGTCTACGAGAGCCTGCTTGAACGCGATAATGAAACATTGGAGCTCAAGCCCAGGCTCGCATCGAGCTGGACGGTTTCTCCCGATCATCTGACCTACACCTTTACAATCCGCGACGGGGTGCGCTGGCATGATGGGGTTTTGTTTACCGCAGACGATGTGATTTATTCCTTCGAGCGGATCCGCGATCCGAAGGTCGATGCAGCAAGCCTGCGTTCATATTTTAAAGACGTGATTTCGGTTAAAAAACTTGATGAGAAGACGGTGCGCTTTACTTATAGCCGCCCGTACTTCAAGGCGCTGGAAATCTGCGGCGGAATCCCAATCGTTCCAAAGCACGTCTTTGACGATGGCACCGTTTTCAACACGCACGCGGCAAACAGAAAGCCGATAGGCACGGGGCCATATCGTTTTGTTTCGTGGGAGACAGGACGGTTGATCAATATAGAAGAGAATCCCGATTACTGGGACAAGAAACCCAGGATCGTGGGCATTGTCTTCAGGGTCATTCCGAACTCTACCGTCGTCTTTCAACTCCTCAAGAAGGGAGACCTTGATCTCGCAGGCCTTCGGGCAATCCAGTGGGAGAGACAGACTGAAATGCCGTCGTTCAGCAAACGTTTTGACAAATACCGCTACTGGCTTCCCAATTATTCCTATATTGGATGGAACCTTAGAAAACCTTTTTTCCAAGACAGGCGCGTGCGGATTGCGATGACGATGATGCTCAATAGGGCGTCGATCCTCAAGGAGTTACTCTTTGGGCAGGGCGACCTCGTCAGCGGGAACTTCTACCGGTTCGGCAAAAATTATGATGAGAAAATTGAGCCGTATCCATTTGATCCTGCTAAGGCGGCCTCTCTTCTGGATCAAGCGGGATGGATAGATCATGACGGAGACGGCATCCGTGACAAGGACGGCGTTCCATTCCGTTTCACGTATTTGGTGGCCGCAGGCAGCCGAATGGGGCAAAATATCGGATTGATGCTTCGCGAGAATTTGTTGCGCGCGGGTATCGAGATGGACGTGAGGAGTCTCGAGTGGGCGGCCATGCTCAAATCAATTGCGAGTCGCGATTTTGATGCGGTGATGCTTGCGTGGTCGACCTCCATAGACGAGGAACCATATCAGTTATGGCATTCGACACAGGCGGCACAGGGGTCCAATTTCATAGGTTTTCAAAATCCCGAGGCCGACAGGCTTATAGAAAAGGCGAGGGTGGAGTTTGATCCGGCAAGGCGCGCCGTTATGTATAAGAAGCTGCACAGCCTGATTCATTATGAAGAGCCCTATACGTTTCTGTTTATAAGCCCGTCTCTTGTGGCGGTGGCAAAGAGATTTACGGACGTCAAGGCATACAAGGTCGGTCTTGATATGACCGAGTGGGGTGTGAAGCCGTGGGCGACGCTTAAGGAATGGTAAAATCCCCCCTCACCCCCCTTTGAAAAAGGGGGGATGGGGGGATTGGAACAGCACATATGATTCTGTATCTCATAAAAAGATTGCTTCTCATGATCCCCACATTGTTTGGGATCACCGTGATTACCTTCCTTATTATAAACCTGGCGCCGGGTGATCCTGCGGCGCTCAAGGCGCAGTCGGCGACCGATGCCCTTAAAGGCGAAGCGGCAATGGCGGAGGTCGTGGATCAAACGCGAAAACTCTACGGTCTCGACCAGCCCGTATATGTGCGGTACGCAAGGTGGCTAAAACAGATTGCGAAATTGGATTTTGGAAATTCATATCGCGACCACAGGCCTGTAATCCGAAAAATAGCGGCCGCCCTCCCGATCACGCTGACGCTCAATATCCTCACGGTCCTCATCGTCTACATTATATCTATACCGGTGGGCGCATATGCCGCACTGAAGGCAAGGGGGTGGTTCGATCGCCTCTCCGCCATTTTACTTTTTATTTTATATTCACTCCCCAGTTTCTGGGTGGCGATGATGCTCATTGTCTGGCTGGGCGGCGGCGATTATTTGAATCTGTTTCCAATCGTCGGATTTATGTCTGACAATGCCTCAAGGCTTTCATGGATTGGCTGGATCGGGAATGTGGGCTGGCATCTTGTTTTGCCTGTGACCTGTCTCACATACGCTTCGTTTGCTTTTCTCTCGCGTTTTCAGCGCGCGTCCATGCTTGAGGTGATAAGGCAGGATTACGTGCGCACGGCAAGGGCAAAGGGGCTTTCCGAGTGGCGCGTCGTCTGGCATCATGCCCTCCGGAACGCATTGATTCCCATTCTCACGCTTATGGGCACGCTCTTGCCCGGGCTCCTCGCCGGAAGCGTCATCATCGAACAGATATTCGCTATTCCGGGCATGGGCAGGCTCGGTTTTGAATCGGTGCTGGCGCGCGATTATCCGGTGATCATGGCGCTCACTTTCATCGGCGCATTGCTGACACTGATAAGCGTGTTATTGAGCGATCTATTATATGTATTGGTTGATCCGAGGATAACGTTTAGAAGGCAAACATAAACTCCTCCACTTTGTAAGGGGAGGAGAGGTGGGGTAGATCGTTATCTACCTCCCCAACCCCTCCTTACAAAGGAGGGGCATATAATAATGAATAGTTCACAAAGCTACAGCGCATTGATCTGGCGCCAGTTTAAAAAAGGCCGGCTGGCGGTGGCGGGTCTTATTGTTATCGTCATTCTTTTTGTTGTCGCTATCTTGGCGCCCTTGCTTGCCAACGATCGGCCGCTCATGATGCGAAGCGGGGGCAGGTGGTCGTTTCCTGCAATTCATCTTTCAAACGATTTAAGGGGTGTGGATTTCAAGGTCATGGCCGGTGAGAAAAAGGAGGGCCTGTTCATGATCTTTGCCCCTGTCCCCTTTGGTCCGAATACTTATGATCTCCCGCACGTTCTGGAAAAACCAAACCGCGTTCACTTCCTTGGCACCGACGGGGAGGGGCGCGATATTCTGGCCCAGCTCATCTGGGGTAGCCGCATATCACTGTCAGTCGGATTCGTTGCAGTTGGAATAACCGTCATAATTGGGATTCTCTTTGGCGTTTTGGCGGGGTTTTACGGCGGCTCAATTGATCTTTTGATATCCCGATTCATCGAAGTGATGATGTGTTTTCCGACATTCTTTTTGATCTTGGCCATTCTTGCCTTTGTGGGTCCTTCGATTTATAACATCATGGTGGTCATAGGTCTTACCAGCTGGCCGGGCGTGGCGAGACTCGTGAGGGGCGAGTGCCTCAAATTCCGATCGCGCGAGTTTGTAACTGCGGCTCGTCTGGCGGGCGCACGCAATCGACGCATTATTCTGCGCCATTTGCTTCCCAATGCCTTATCCCCGGTTCTCGTGAGCGCGACATTCGGCGTGGCATCGGCAATCTTGGTTGAGGCATCGCTTTCCTTTTTGGGGTTCGGCGTGCCGCCGTCTTCTGCAAGCTGGGGAAGTCTTCTTTCCGGAGCGCAGGACTTCATGGATGTGGCATGGTGGTTGACTTTGGCGCCCGGCTTTGCGATTTTTTTGACTATTACTGCGTATAATGTTGTAGGTGAAGGATTAAGAGACGCAATTGATCCGAATTTGAGGACGTAAAAAACGTGACTCGTTACTCGTGACTGGTGACTCGTTGTTCACTTACCAGTTACAAGTAACGAGTCACGAGTCACGAAGATGACATTACTCAATGTTGAAAATCTCAGGACACACTTTTTCACCGACTTAGGTGTTGTGAAGGCGGTCGACGGGGTTTCCTTTTCCCTTAATCGCGGCGAGACACTCGGTATTGTTGGCGAGAGCGGTTGCGGCAAGACCATGATGGCGCTTTCGCTTCTTCGCCTCGTTCCGGAACCGCCGGGAAAAATTGTGGGCGGCCGCATCTTGTTTCAGCTCACGCAGACGGGCGGGCCCGTTGATCTGATGCTTCTTAGTTTAAAACAGATGAGAGATATTCGTGGAAAACGCATCTCAATGATTTTTCAGGAGCCGATGACATCCTTGAATCCGGTCTTCACGATAGGCAATCAGATCGCGGAGGCGATCGAGCTTCACAGGGGCGGCAGCAAAAAGGAAGTTTACGATCAGACCATAGAGATATTAAAGCTTGTGGGCATGCCCGCACCACAGCGGCGCATCAACGACTATCCGCATCAGCTTTCAGGCGGTATGCGCCAGCGCGTAATAATCGCAATGGCGCTTTCCTGCCGGCCTGATGTCTTGATCGCCGACGAGCCGACAACCGCGCTGGATGTGACCATACAGGCGCAGATACTCGAGCTTATCGAGGATGTGCAAAGGCGCCTGAACATGGCGATGATTCTCGTGACCCACGACTTCGGCGTCATCGCCGAGGTGACCAGGCGCGTGATCGTGATGTACGCAGGCAGATTTGTGGAAGAAGGGCCGACAGAAGATATATTCGCAAGTCCGCTGCATCCATATACTCAGGGGCTCTTGAAGGCAATACCGCCGCTTAAGAAGAAATCAGAAAAGACGCGTTTGCCGACAATTTCAGGGACGGTTCCAAGTCTTTTAAATCTCCCGCGCGGATGCACCTTTCAGGATCGCTGTCCCAAGGTGCAGCCGCATTGCCGGATTGAGGAGCCCCAGCTTGAAGAAAAAGGCGCGCATCGGACGGTAAGGTGTTATTATCCGGCATAGTTCCTCCCCTTTGTAAGGGGAGGATAAAGGTGGGGTAGATCGATCTACCTCCCCACCCCCTCCTTACAAAGGAGGGGAAAGGTTCAAATGGAAACCTTAGTAGACATAAAAGATCTCGTGAAGCATTTTCCCGCAGGCCAGAGCTGGTTCGGCCGCACGAAGGAATATGTCCATGCCGTCAATGGCGTCTCGCTTGAGATCAAAAAGGGCGAGACACTGGGGCTCGTTGGGGAAAGCGGCTGTGGAAAATCAACGCTTGGTCTCATGATTTTAAGACTTATCGATCCGGATAAAGGCCGGATTATTTTTGATGGCAAAGATATTACAACAACAAGTCAGAGAGAACTTAGGCCGTTGCGTCGCGGGATGCAGATGGTCTTTCAGGATCCCTTCGCTTCCCTTAATCCGCGCATGACGGTGGGAGAGATCATCGACGAACCGCTCTTGGTCCACAGATTCGGGTCTAAATCGGATCGCATCTCACAGGTAGCGGATCTCCTGCGCCTTGTCGGTCTTTCCGGAGATGCCGCCAGCCGCTATCCCCACGAATTTTCCGGCGGCCAGCGCCAGCGGATCGGGATTGCGCGAGCGATTGCCCTCAAACCCAAACTCATCATTGCTGATGAACCGGTGAGCGCCCTCGATGTCTCAATTCGAGGAGAGATCATAAATCTTTTGGCCGATCTTCAGGAAAAATTCGGGCTGACTTATCTTTTCATATCGCATGACCTGACAGTGGTTGAACATGTGAGCAGCCGCATCGCCGTTATGTATCTTGGTAAACTCATGGAGGTCTTTCCGGCATCAAAGATAGTGAATGCATCGCATCCGTACACGCAGGCGTTGATTTCCGCCATTCCCATTCCAGATCCAAAAGCGAAGAAGAAAAGGATCGTCCTTGCAGGTGATGTTCCTTCGCCGCTGTCTCTTCCTTCGGGGTGTCCATTTCACCCCCGCTGCCGGTATGCTCAGAATGTGTGCAGAGAAAAGGAGCCTGCTTTCGAATCATATAAAGAAGGGTGTTTTGCGGCTTGTCATTTTATTCGCGAGATGACACCGTTGGAAAATGAATTTCGATAAAAATATGCGCTATATAAACGAGGTGTTTATGAAAAATAAAATGCTTGTTATTGCGTTAGTGAGCCTCTCTTTGATGTCGGGCGGAATGGCATTTGCCGGCAAAAAGCAGGTGATCAAGGCGATGGGCGGCGCGCTCATTCCCAGTTTAAATATCGTAATCGATGCCAGTTATGATGCGAAGTTGGATAACCTTGTGCCGGGCTTCAAGATTCTCAATGTCGCCATCATAAACAACTCTTTTAATATTATTGAGCTTGACCCGCAAAAGGATCAGTGGTGGGTAAGGGTAAAACGTGACAGCAATAAAAAGTACCGTCTTGTGGGTGATTTGCGGGGCGAAAATGCCGCAGTGTGGAACAAGCTTCCTGATCGTGCGCGAACTTTAATTGGATACCCCCTGCTTCTTCCCATCGGAGCAAGGCAGGTCGTGGACCTTTTTGTCCCCGAAAATGTTCCGATCGAGAATTTCAGTGAATTGATAGTTTATATTGATTCGCTTAAAACCACTATTGAGATTTTGGCAAGACAATGACGACAGAAGCCGTAAACCGGAAGCAAGAAGCAAGAGGCAAGAGGCTGGAGATCAGATCTGTGCTTGTTGTTTGATTCTTACTTCTGGTCTCTAGCTTCTAGCCTCTATTTTTTTCCCCTGCCACGTATCCCTTCGCTCAAGCTCTTTTTCCACGGCATTGAATATCGCAAGCTTGTTTATGGACCACCGGGGGGCGATGGTCAGGTGTCGCGGTGCATGTCCATTCACCCGGTGAATAAGGATTGACGGATTTAAATTTTCGAGGAAATCAACAACCCATGCTGCATAGGTTTCAAGTGTGGGCACACGGATTTTCCCTTCGTTATACCACTTTTCCAAAAGCGTCCCTTTCAGGACATGAAGATTGTGGATCTTAACGCCGTCAATTTTGTGTTCATTGAGAAAGCGGGCGGTTTGAGTCATTTCATCTTGAGATTCGCCGGGAAGGCCGAGAATCACATGGGCTACGACCTCAATGTTTCTCTGCTTCAAGCGTCTTACGGCCTGAGAAAAATCGTCCGTCGTATGGCCGCGGTTGAGAAATTTTAAAGTCTTGTCGTGTGCCGATTGCAGTCCCAGTTCGACCCACAACGTCGTTTTTTGTGACAGCTCCGCCAAGAGATCGATGTGCCCGTCGGATAAAAAGTCCGGCCGGGTTCCTATGGCAAGACCCACGACATCCGGATGATCGATGGCCAAGTTGAATATTGTCCGCAGTCTATCAACTGTCCCGTATGTGTTGGTCCCGTTCTGGAAATACGAAATGAATTTTGCTGCCCCATGACGCCCCCTGACGTATTCGATTCCATGTTTCAACGTTTCCCTTATCGACTGCCATGAAGATTCATTATCTTGCGTGGCTGGAAAATAAGATTGTTCATTGCAAAAGGCGCATCCAGAGGTGCTAACCTTCCCATCCCGATTGGGGCATCCGCAGCCGCTATCCAAGCTTACCTTGAATACCTTGCAGCCGAAGCGTTTTTGCAACTCTTCATTCAGGGAGTTGTATGGTTTTTTCGGCATATTTTGATTCTCTGCACCATTTTATTTGATTCGTCAACAACTCCGGTCATGGAGGGTTATAAATTGCACATCATACTAAATTATTGACGGTGCGCTAAATCGCTTTATTAATAAAATAGTTAGCCAGTATTTATCATTTTGAATTCTTTCAAAAAAGATAATCGGGTATAAATTAACCCTATTTGATACCGGATACGAGATTTAATCAATTTATATCACCTTGATTTATATGGTTATTTAGATGCCTCAATAAATTTATGTCATGGCACGCCTCTTGCTCTTCTCTTTGGCAGAGGGCGAGGGAAAGGGGGCGGCCATGAAGATAAGAAGGAAAAACAAAGGGTTAGCAGGGTTGGTCATCATATCAACGATTCTTTTCACAGGCTGCGGTAGCGAGGGTCTTCTTGAAACCTACCAAATGGAAAGCGGTGGCATCAGCTTCACAAACGAATATTCATCTCCAAGCGAGCTGGGTGTCGGCGACATTATGTACATCAATTTTGACGATTCCGGCGGGGCGCTCATCAATTTCAATAGCGTATCATCAAATGCAAAATTCACACTTGTTGTGGGCTCGGCAAGCACGGGCGGGAAAGCAACTTCCTATCAATTATCAGGCGATATCTCTACGATTGTCGAGAAAGACGTCAGCGCAGAATTACCCGAAGATCCGGATTACACCGCTGAAGAGGTTTTGTCCGCATGGTTGCGCGCCGCTGAATACGATCTTTCGGTAACGGAACCGGCGCATTCCGGCAACATGACGGGCACGAAGGCCATGATGAATTTCAAGGCGGTCTCAGTCGGGGATGTGGAATCATTCCGTGTCCTGTCTAGTCTCAATTCGACAACGGTCTACACCTTGGTTGACGGCAGGGTGCGCTGTGTCGGCGATGCCATCACTTTGTATGTGGATCTGCAAGTCAATGCAGCCGACTTAAATGACGATGACATTCAGTCGCTTTGCCAAATATTCAATGATGTGGCGGAAAAAGAGCAATCGCTCTTTGGTGAGATCTCCGATATCGATGGCGACGGGCGCATTGCAATCCTGTTGACTCCACAGATCAACCGGCTTGGCAGCATGGGCGGCGGTATCATTACCGGATACTTTTGGGCCGGCGATTTATATCCCCAAAGCGGTTCAAATCCGGTCAGCAATGAGCGGGAGATTATTTACATGATGGTTCCGGATCCCGACGGTACCTACGGTACAACAATCGCAAAGGATTTCACGCTGAATAATCTATTACCAGCTGTTTTTCCTCACGAGCTGCAGCATGCCATCAACTACAACCAGCATGTCTTGGTGAAGGGTGCGCCGCCGGAACAGAACTGGCTCAATGAGGGCATATCCCATCTGGCCGAGGACCTTATGGGGTACGGTCAGGAAAATCCCTCACGCTATGCGCTTTATCTTGCCAACACCGAGGCCGCGGGCCTGGTGACGTTAAGGCAACCAAACCTTTTTGAGCGTGGCGCTGCATATCTTTTCCTTCGTTATCTTTATGAACAGTCTCCCTCAGGCGACACCTTCGTTAAAAATCTTGAAACTTCATCGGCTGTCGGGATCGACAATCTCGAGCAGGCTTTTGGCGGTTCGAACGGCTTTTCACAGTTCCATGAAATGATGGCGCGATGGACTGCGGCGCTGGCGATGACCAACGAGGGAATAACCCAGGATTCGCATTACATCTACCGCGATCGCGTGAAGGACAGTGAGACGGGTCACTGGAAAGGCGTCTGTTTGAAGTGCAGTGCGGACGACGGCCGCGGTACGATACTTGATGGCGTCGACAAAATACCGCACAGCGGGTCTCAGTCGACGGTGATCGCCGCTTCTGCAGCACAGTTTTACAATATTTCGTCGGTTCCCTCTCAGATTAGTATTGAAGGAAGCTCCGGTGGTGCAAGTTTTGGTGTTCTGATAAGGCAGGAATAACTTAGCAAGAACGCCCCACCCCGTTAGAAAAATCTAACGGGGTCCCTCTCTTCCCCGTCAGGAAGGCAAATCCTCCTGACGGGGCTTTTTATGAGTAAATCGGCCCTTTACATTTGAGGACCTGTTCTTTATAAAAATCGTCTATGTATCCGGTTTTATTCCGAATCCCAATTTTCGGCACTACAATTACCGTTTATACATATGGATTTATGGTTGCTGTGGCCTTTCTGGTCGGCATGATCTGGGTGAGTAAGGAGAGCAAACGTGTCGGTCAGGATCCGGCGCGGGCAATGGATTTGGTGTTTTACATCATAGTTGCCGCCATTCTGGGATCCCGCATTTTCCACGTGTTGATAAGTGAACGTCAGCGCTTTTTTGAAAACCCGCTGATCCTTTTCAGGATCTGGGAGGGTGGGCTGGTCTTTTATGGCGGTGTAATCGCGTGCCTGATTGTCAGCATCTGGTATATGAGGCGGCATAAGCTCCCCTTCTGGATCATATGCGATGTCTTTGCACCCGCCATTGCGCTGGGACATGTGTTTGGAAGATTGGGGTGCCTGATGGCCGGTTGCTGCTATGGAAGGGTGTCACAGAGCACATGGTTTGCCATCACTTTTCCTTCCAATCCCAGTTCATTTGCACCAACCGGGTTGCCGCTTTATCCGACACAGCTCATGGAAGCAACGGGCGAGCTTTTGATCTTTTTTGCGTTGTTTATTTTGCGCAAGCACAAAAGGTTTGACGGGCAGCTACTGGCGACCTATCTCATCGCCTATTCGATCCTTCGTGCGTTCGTGGAATATTTCAGGGGTGATGTGGAGCGCGGTTTTGTGATTGAACCATGGATTTCCACATCTCAGTTCATAGGTATTTTGATGTTCTTGATGGGAATTGCAATTTATATAAAGAAATTTCACCGAAGAGGTGCAGAGGGCGCGGAAAAATGAAAAAGGTTTATTATTTGATGTTCTTGATGCTTGTTTTGGTTGTTACGACCGGGTGCGGCAAACCGCTTGCTACGGCCAAGGTGGCAAAAGAGGTCGCCTATCTTTCAAGATCATTCGTCACCGATGCCAACGAGGCCTATGCAGCCGTGCGGTGGGCACTGAGGATTACCGATTATCCGATTGCCAAGGAGAATCTTCAGGACGGTATTGTGACAACAACATGGGTGCCCACCACTTCCGATTCCCATGCCATCGTAATCTTTGGCCGGCGTGATTTCGGTGTGACCGGCGCTTATCATCAGCTTGAGGTTCATATCGTTCCTGAAAATGGACGGACGCGCATCGATATCGGATCACGCGTCAAGGCATTGGCCGAAGGTGTTGAATCCACAGGGATTGAAGAGCGAAAGATATTGAGCGAAATTTCAAATTATCTGCGCGTTGCGGAACCTGCAATTACGAACATAGGGCGGGAAGGCCAATGATAATGACAAATGACAAAAGAAAATTTCGAATTTCGAATTGCGAATTGCGGATTTTTTAAATCCGAAATCCGCAATCCGAAATCCGAAATCAGGTAGGATATGTCATTTAGATTTTGATGCTATGGACTACAAGAGTACGTTAAATCTCCCCAAGACCGAGTTTCCCATGAAGGCCGATCTGGCGAGGCGGGAGCCCGATCAGCTGAAACGCTGGGATGAAGAGCACCTCTATAAGAGGATCATAGAAGCGAATCGCGGCAAACCGGCCTATATCTTTCATGACGGACCTCCATATGCAAACGGCCGCATCCATATGGGGCATATCCTGAACAAGGTGCTCAAGGACATTCTTGTCAAATATAAAAACATGTCGGGGTTTCGCTGTGAATTTGTTCCGGGCTGGGATTGCCATGGCCTGCCAATCGAGATCGAGGTGGACAAAAAGCTGGGCTCGAAAAAGCTGGGCATGAAGCCGATTGAGAAACGACAGGCATGCCGGGCTCATGCAGCGCAGTTTATTGAAATCCAGCGAGAGGAGTTTAAGCGCCTGGGTTGCATCGGCCGGTGGGAGAAGCCATACCAGACGATGTCTAATGATTATGAGGCGACGATTGCCCGCGAGTTCGGCAAGTTCGTCGCGGCAGGCTCTGTCTATAAGGAAAAGAAGCCGATTTTGTGGTGCGCATCGTGTCGCACCGCGCTTGCCGAGGCGGAGGTGGAATACGGCGACCATGTCGCGCCGTCCATCTATGTAAAATTCCGCCTCGAAGACGACGGCCAGTTCCGAAAGGCGTGGGGCCTGAAAGACGAGCCGATCTTCGTGGTGATCTGGACGACGACACCGTGGACAATACCCGCCAATCTTGCCATCGCGCTCCACCCGGATCTTCCATATGTTGCGGTCAAGGTCGAGGGCGAGGTCTGGATCATGGCGGAAGGACTCATGGACGCCGTGATGGCTGCGGTGGGCAAGACCTATTACACCGTTGTGGGCAAGCCAAAGTCCGCCGATCTTGAGCACAAGCACTGCCGCCATCCGTTGATCGACCGCGTTTCGCTTCTCATACTTGGCGAGCATGTGACGCTGGAGGCAGGGACCGGCGCTGTCCATACTGCACCCGGTCATGGTCAGGAAGACTACGAGATCGGCCGGCGCTACGGCCTTGATGTGCTGGCCCCCGTTGACGATAGCGGAAAGTTCACAGAGGAGGCCCTGCTTCCGTGGCTCACCGGCGTTTTTGTCGAGGACGCCAACGACATGGTCGTGGAGAAACTCAAGGAGGCCGGCGCTTTGGTGAAGACCGACAAGGTCTCGCACTCATATCCGCACTGCTGGCGCTGCAAGAAGCCCATTATCTTCCGCTCAACTGAACAGTGGTTCATCTCCATGCAGAAAAATGATCTGCGCGGGAAATCGCTCGCCGCGATCGAGGAGGTCAAGTGGATTCCACCGTGGGGAAAAAACCGCATCGGCGGGATGATCTCCTGCAGGCCCGACTGGTGCATCTCTCGCCAGCGCATCTGGGGGGTTCCCATCGTTGCGCTTGTCTGCGCCTCGTGCGGCGTGTCTCATACGACGCAGGAACTTGTGGAGAAGGCGGCCAAGATATTCGATGAGGAAGGTTCCGATGCCTGGTTTTCAAAGCCGGCGGAGGAGTTTCTTCCCAAGGAATTCCGGTGCCCGTCCTGCGGCGAGCGGAAAAATTTCGGAAAAGAAAAAGACATCCTAGATGTCTGGTTTGATTCCGGGGTTTCTTATGCGGCGGTCCTCGAAAAAGAGGAGGGCATCAAGGAGCCCGCGGATCTCTATCTTGAGGGGAGCGACCAGCACCGCGGATGGTTCCACACATCACTTTTGACGTCTATCGGCACGCGCGGACGCGCTCCGTATCGGCGCGTATTGACACACGGCTTCGTGGTCGACGGCGAGGGCAAGAAATATTCGAAGTCTGCCAGAAATTATGTCCCGCCCGAGGAACTGATAAAAAAACACGGCGCGGAGATCCTTCGTCTCTGGGTCGCCGCCGAGGATTATCGGGACGACATCCGCTTTTCGGACGAGATCCTGACGCGCCTGATCGAGGCTTATCGCAAGGTCAGAAACACATGCCGCTACATCGTCGCAAATTTATATGACTTCAAACCCGATAAAGATGCCGTCAAGGATGAGAAGCTCACAGAGATCGACCGGTTTGCGATGCACACGCTGCAGCAGTTTATAAAGCGGGTTGAGCAGGGGTACGAGGATTTCGAGTTTTATGCCATTACACAGGCGCTAAACCGCTTGTGCACGGTGGAACTCTCCGCATTTGTCTTCGATATAATGAAGGACCGGCTCTACTGCGAGAAGGCGGACGGGCCCGTCAGGCGCGCTGCGCAGACGGTGCTCTGGAATATCGGCGATGTGCTGGTCAGGATCATGGCGCCGATCCTCTCATTTACGGCTGAAGAGCTCTGGCAGTTCCTGCCCGTTTATGAGGGAAAACCCGAGTCGGTTTTTCTTGCGCCCTTTCCCAAGGTAGAGGAAAAATATTTGGATGAAAAACTTGCCGCGCGCTGGATGCGCCTGATGCAGGTGCGCGAGGTGGTAACCAAGGCCCTCGAAATTGCCAGGAGCCAGAAGGCTATTGGAAATTCCCTTGAGGCAAAAGTGGTCATTGAGGCACCGGAAGAACTTCGCAATTTTTTAACGACCTTCGGTTCCTCGCTGCCCGATCTCTTCATAATCTCCGCTGTGGAATTCGGAAACGCTACGGGTGCGCATGTGCACCAGAGCGAGGAAATATCGGGGCTCAAGATTGCTGTCCTTCCCGCAGATGGAGCGAAGTGCTCCCGCTGCTGGAAGAAGAGTCAAAGCGTTGGTGCCGATGCCTCACATGCTGAAATCTGCGCAAGATGCGCATCGGTGGTTGGTGTCTGAAAAAAAACTTAAGATCGCGGAATTCATTGCTGCAAATTATTCATGAAATTCAAATATAAAGTATTATTTATCATAACGCCCCTCATTTTTCTCCTAGATCAGCTCACCAAATCGCTGGTCATTAATTATATCCCTTTTCACGGTTCTATTCCTGTCATCCCGGGATACTTTGATCTTGTCTTTATCAGAAATGCAGGAGCTGCTTTCGGCATGTTTGCCCAAATGGACGACGGCGTGCGACAATTCTTTTTTCATATAGTTGCCGTCGTTGCCGTTGTCGTCCTGGCTTTCTTTTTTGCGAGGCTTTCAAAAGAGGAGCGTCTCTTGCCGATTGCAATTTCACTCGTCTTCGGCGGGATAGCGGGAAACATTCTTGATCGCATTCGCTTCGGCGCCGTCACTGATTTCTTGTCGGCGCATGTCCGTGACGTTGCAATCGACTGGTCCGTTTTCGGGATGCGGCTTCACCTGCCGCTCAACTGGCCGGCCTTCAATGTTGCAGACAGCGCCATCACCATTGCGATGTTTCTGTTCATCATTTCAGCGTTTCGCCCACAGCGGAGGTAAAGATGAGACCTATTCTCTTTCACTTCGGAACGATAGGCGTGCCGGCCTTTTTCCTTATGATAATGGTTGGCATACTTTCGGCCACGTTTTACGGGTATTGGCTGGCGAAACGGGAGGGCGCCGATCCGGTCGTGATTCTCGACTTCGGAATTATATCCATCATTGCCTCTGTCATCGGAGCGCGCGTCTTCCATATCCTTGTTGAAAATCCTTCATACTACTGGGAAAAACCGATACGCATATTTTATTTCTGGCAGGGCGGTTTTGTATCAATCGGCGCCTTCGTTTTTGTGATAGCTGCAATGATCATCTATCTGCACATACGCCGGCTGGATGCATGGCGCTATCTGGATATTGCGGCGGTTATATTGCCGGTGGCCATTTTTTTCGTCCGTCTCGGATGTCTTCTGGCAGGTTGCTGTTACGGTAAACCCACGGATTTCTTTATCCATCTGATATTTACCGACAAAAGCTCGGCGGCAGGCATCTATCATCCGGGCGTTTCGCTGCACGCCACCCAGCCTTATTTCATGCTCAACGCCCTGATTATGGGAGTGCTCTTGTTTTTGGTGTATCGTTATCGCAAATTCAGGGGTCAGGCCCTTTCCGTCTTTTTCATCTACTACGGTGTCAGCCGTTTTTTTATTGAATTTTTGCGCGGAGACGAGGATCGCGGCCTTTTCTTCGGCGGCCGACTTTCAACCGGCCAGATTGCAATGATCGTTTCATTTTGCGCCGGCGTCGTTATTTATATTCTTCAAAGGAAAAAGGGTGTCATTGCGAAAAGCTAGAGTGACGAGGTATCGCTCCACTGCGTTTGCAATGACTGCATTTAATGAACGGACAAGAGGCAAAATCGGAAAATCGAGCTTTAGTATGGGAGCTTGCGATCGTAACGATAGCGCTCCTTGTCATATCCCGCATCCTATACATTTTTCGAGGCGTTGAATGGATTGGCGAGTCTGTTTCCACCATTGTGGCGATCCTTCTTCTTTATATACCGATCCTCATGCTTTGGAAGATGCGCCGGCCCATTGATTTTCTTGATCGCAACCGGAAGACATTTTTCAAATCCGTTCTTGTCTTTCTCATCGCCACCCTAATAGTTTTTCCACCCTTTTTGATGATTGCCCACTTCTGGCAAGTCATCGTCATGGGTAAGCATGCCTTCAAGGCAGCCCCCTTTCCGCAATTCTTTAACATCGCATTCTATCAGTTGCTGCTGGTTTCAATTCCCGAGGAATTCTATTTTCGGGGCTATTTTCAATCTACGATCGATAGGGTGTTTCGTGGTCATAAACGATTTTTGGGAGTTGACCTGGGAGCGGGTTGGTTAATTACGGCCGCGGTCTTTGCTATAGCCCATACCATAGTTGCATATCAGTGGTGGCATTTTTCGATTTTCTTTCCGGCGCTCTTGTTTGGCTATTTGCGCTTAAAAACGGGATCTATTACCGCCCCGATCCTCTTTCATGCGACTGCAAATGTGTTGATGGACTGGTTTGCGCGTTCGTATGTGTAGAATTTAACCTCGAAGGTGAGCATTTGAGCGGCGAAAGCCCTGCTTCTTATGCGGCGAACCTAAAATGAATGATGTCTCCATCCTGGACTACATAATCGTGACCCTCGATTTTTAAGTGCCCTTCTTCCTTTATCTTATGTTCCGAACCCGCCTTCATCAGTTGATCATAGGTGTATACCTCTGCGCGAACGAATCCCTTTTCAAAATCAGTATGTATCTTGCCGGCCGCCTGTGGCGCCCTTGTGCCCCGTTTTATGGTCCATGCGCGGACCTCGGGGCCGTCTTTGGTAAAAAATGTGATCAAGTCCAAAAGGCGATAACCGGCATGGATCAGACGCGCAAGGCCCGATTCGGCAAGTCCCAAATCAGTTAAGAAATCCTTCTTTTCATCGTCAGAAAGATCGGCCAGCTCAGCCTCTATGCCGCCGCATATCGAAACGGTTTGCGCCTTCTCCTTGGCCGCAAGCAACCCCACTTTTTTTACCCGATCTGAAGGGGTCTTGATATCTGTCTCGTTCACATTACAAATATAAAGAACGGGCTTGGCGGTGAGCAGGAAAAGATCGCGGATCAGAGAGAGTTCGTTGTCGTGAAGCCCCAGCATACGGACCGGCACGCCGGTCTCCAATCCCTTTTTAATTTTTTCATAGACAGGGAAAATTTCCTTTGCCTCTTTTTCGCCGCTGTGGGCAGCGTGCGCGACCTTTTCGTATCGCTTCCCAATGGTCTCGAGATCAGCAAGCAAAAGTTCCGTATTCACGACCTCAATGTCATGAATTGGATCGATAACTTCGTAAGGATGGGCAACTTGTGGCGCATCAAAGCATCGCACAACGTGGGCGATGGCATCCACTTCTCGGATGTGGCCCAGAAATCGGTTGCCCAGCCCTTCTCCCTTGTGCGCATTTTCCACAAGACCCGCGATATCCACGAATTCAACCATGGTTGGAACCACGCGCTCCGGCTTGAATATGTTGGCAATGTCTGTCAGTCGCTGATCAGGGACAGCGACCATCCCCTTGTGATGATCTGTAGTGCAGAAGGGGTAGTTTTCCGCCGGCACGTGTGCCGCCGTCATCGCATTGAAAATGGTGGACTTGCCGACATTGGGCAGGCCCACTATGCCGCAATTGAAACCCATAACGGCAAGAGTGCCAGAGGCTACATAAGAATTCAATAATGAATTGATCTAATAAGGTCATTTCAAAAAAGTTGCCTAGTTTGTTGAATATAAGTAGGATTGACTCAATATGAATTCCATTCACTTCATTAGCCTTGGATGTCCCAAAAACCTGGTTGATTCGGAGGTGATGCTGGGGTTGCTTGCCCGTGAGGGATTTGCCTTTGTGTCCAATCCCGAAGAGGCAGACACCATCATTGTGAATACCTGCGCCTTCATCGAAGACGCCAAGAAAGAGGCCATCGACACCATTTTGGAGATGGCGAAGTTCAAGAAAAAGGGGGCATGCCGTCTCCTCGTCGTCGTTGGCTGTCTGCCGCAGCGTTATGGAAAAGAACTGGCTTCCCTGCTGCCGGAGGTGGATCTCTTTGTCGGGGCCGGCGAGTTTCACCGCATTGTCGAACTTGTTAAACAGTCCGGCCGGGAAAAGATTGTGATCAACAAACCCGCATTTCTCTATAGTCATATGACCCCGCGGATAGCGACCACGCCGCCACATGCGGCTTACATCAAAATTGCCGAGGGTTGTTTCCACCCCTGCTCCTTTTGCGTGATTCCCAAAATTAGGGGCGCATACCGGAGCAGAGAAATTGGCTCCATTGTCGAGGAGGCCCGGGGGATGCTCGAACAGGGCGTCAAAGAGATCAACTTAATTGCGCAGGACACAACGGCCTATGGGAGGGATCTTGGCAGTCACGCAAATCTTGAGGAGCTGCTCATCCGCCTTGCCAATCTTGAGGCAGACAAATGGATTCGCCTCCTCTACACGTATCCCCATAATTTTCCGAAGGGCATTCTCGATGTCATGAAGGCATATCCCGACATCTGCCCGTATTTGGATATCCCGATCCAGCATATCAGCAACAGGATCCTCAAGTCGATGAATCGCGAAGGCGATGCAGCCGAAATCCATCATTTGATCGATTATCTGCGTGCGGCGGTTCCCCATATCTTTTTGCGCACCAGCGTGATTGTGGGATATCCGGGAGAAACAGAAGAGGAATTTGATGAACTTCTGGATTTCATATCGTGGGCAAAGTTTGATCATCTGGGGGCCTTTACCTACTCGGCGGAGGAGGGGACGCGCGCTGCACAGTTGAAGGCGCAGCTTCCCAAAGACGTCATGAAGGCGCGATATCATGAAATCATGAGTCTTCAGCAGGAGATCGCCCGTGAAAAAAACCGCCGGCACACAGGCCAAGTGATGCAGGTGTTGGTTGAAGCGAAGGGGCGAAAGGGCGGGTATGCCTTTCAAGCCCGCCACATCGGTCAGGCGCCGGATATAGACGGCAATACGCACATTAACGGAAAAGCGCGTGTCGGCGAGTTTGCGCTCGTCAAGATCAGGGATTTTGGCGCATATGATTTGGCGGGCGACGTCATATTGCCGGAACAGGTTTTGAGGGAGAGATAGAAACGGAAATGAGTTTACGAAATACGCTGATGCGGGCAAATAAGGAATTGACGAGACAGGAACAGAGCCGTCTTCGTTGGGATGGTAACAAATGCGGCTTTTATGAAAATTACTTCATAAAACTCGTCGATGCCTCGCAAGGCATTGCCCTCTGGGTTCGTTACACGCTGGTGAATCCTAAAAAGGGGTGCGGTGATGGAGAGGCGGCCGTCTGGGCCATCTTTTTTGACGCGCGCGATCCAGGCAGGAACGCAGCTGTCAAACGTGTTTTTCCCCTCGGGCTTCTTGAGCGAGGTCACGAAGGGGCCGTCTTTGGTCTTGGAGGAGCCCGTCTCACACACAACGGCGCTCAGGGCGAAATCGGTGGAGAAAATGATTTAATATCATGGGACCTCTTGTTTGATGACGACTCCCTTTCGCTTCGCCGTTTTCCGCGCTGGATGTATCATTTTCCGTTTCCCAAAACGAAGATGCTTTCACCGGGATGGAATATAGGCATAAGCGGGACATTTCGTGTCGGGAAACAGGAATATCGTGTCCAAAACGCCCCCGGACATTATTCCCATTATTGGGGCACGCAATATGCCGAACACTGGTCATGGGCGCATGGCAATGCATTTGATGATGGATTTGCCTTTGAGGGACTGGCGGCGACGGTGCCGATTGCCGGACGCATGTGTGGTTCTTTTAAACTCTTCACATTTTTGCTTGACGGCAGGCTGTATCTGACGCCATTTGTATTAGGACAGTTCAATATTAGAAGTCGGAGCGACACATTCGGCTGGCGTTTCGAGGCAATCTGTAAGGGTTTCAAGTTTATCGGAGATATCACGGCAAGGCCAGGTGAGATGGTTGCTCTTGATTATCATGCGCCGGACGGGAGCCATCGCTTTTGTCATAATTCTTTAGTTAGCGACGCAGTTATTCAGGTCCTTAAAAAAGATCGTTTTGGGAGATGGGAGAAGTGGCGGAGTTTTCAAACAAACCATGCAGTTGCATTTGAAACCGCCAGCCGTGTCTTTGATGCTCATGTAAAGCGGATGATCTGATCTTGTCGGTATTCCATATGTTGGCCCATATAAAAGATATTCTTCCATGTGTCGAAAAGCCATTTCGCTATATCGGCGGCGAGGCCGGTGTCTGCAAAAAGGAATGGAACGATGCAGACGTGCGCATCTGCCTTGCCTTTCCCGACACCTACGAGATGGGGATGAGCAACATCGGTCTTTCAATCCTGTATCACATTGTTAATAGCAGGCCGGATATGCTCGCTGAACGTCTATTTGCGCCGTGGCCCGACATGGAGGCGGAACTTGTCAGGCGAAATATGCCGCTTTTTTCCATCGAATCAAAGCGCCCCGTCGGTGAGTTTGACATCTTGGGCATCGCAGTTCCCTATGAACTCTCTTACACCAACATCCTGACCATATTATCGCTTGGAAAAATTCCATTGCGGTCAAGCGATCGCAATGATTCCCATCCGCTCATTATTGCCGGCGGACCCTGCGCCTTTAATCCCGAACCTGTCGCCGATTTCTTTGATGCGATTGTCTTGGGCGACGGAGAGCAGTCTCTTATCGAAATTATGGAGGCGGTCAAGGCCTGTAAGAAGGAATGCGTGCAGAAAACCAGGCTCCTCCCTCGTCTCTCGGAGATTGAAGGGGTTTATGTCCCGTCACTTGGCAAAGGGCGGTCCGTAAAAAAGGCAATCATTGCAGATTTGGAAGAGGCGCCCTATCCCGTGGGGCCCGTGATTCCCTATGCTGCGGTTCATGATCGCGCCGGCATAGAAGTCAGCCGCGGCTGCGCGCGCGGATGCCGTTTCTGTCAGGCGGGCTTCATCTATCGCCCGGTCAGGCATCGGTCGCTTGACACATCTTTACAACTGGCACTGGCCCAACTAAGAAATTCGGGTCATGAAGACTATTCCTTTCTCTCTTTGTCCCTTGGCGATTATCCCTGTCTCGATAATCTTTTAAAGTTCGTCGGCGAGTCGTGGACGGGATCACCCGTCAATGCGCAGTTGCCGTCGCTTCGCGTTGAATCGCTGTCGGATGAAACGCTCGGTTTCTTGGGAAAGGCGCGTTCGGGGAGCTTCACTCTGGCCCCCGAGGCTGCAACCGAACGGATGAGAAAACGGATCAATAAGGGAAATTCAGATGAAGATTTGTATGCATCGGTTGAGAAGATCTTTTCCGCAGGTTGGCATCAGATAAAACTATATTTCATGATTGGGCTGACGGGTGAAACGCAAGATGAGTTGGATGGCATTGTGGTGATGGCCAATCGCTGCCTTGATATCGGAAAACGTTATCACAAAAGGGCCGAGGTCACCGTCTCAACGTCGACATTCGTTCCGAAGCCTCACACACCGTTGCAGTGGGCAGGGCAGATCTCAATTGAAGAGACGCTTGAGAAACAATCCTATCTGAAAAAACATTTGAGGCGCCATGGCCTTTTCTACAAGTGGCACGATGCCCGCATGAGTTTTCTTGAAGGCGTCTTCTCGCGCGGCGACCGCGGTCTTTGCGCCGTCATTGAGCAAGCGCATCGACTGGGCGCAAGGTTTGACGCGTGGGATGAGTATTTTGATTTTTCGCTCTGGCAGAGGGCGTTTGCTGCTGCGAATATGGATCCCGGTTCCTATCTGAGCGGCCGAAATCGCGAAGATGAGTTTCCATGGGATCATCTCTATACCGATCTGAAGAAATCATTCTTATGGAAGGAATATGAGCGGTCGATGGAAGGCCTTCTCACGCCCGATTGCACGCGCGATAAATGTCAGGGGTGCGGGGTGTGCAAAACCGGTCGGCTTTCGGGTCAAGGGGGTCAGGGGGCCGGCGGTACTATTCCTCCTCTTTGTAAGGGGAGGTTAGGTGGGGTAGATCACTATCTACCTCCCCCAACCCCTCCCCTTCGACTCTGCTCAGGGCAGGCTTACAAAGGAGGGGAGATTCACAAATACCGCATAAAATTAAACAAGACTGGTCCTGCAGCGTTTCTGGGCCATCTGGAATTCATGAACGTCATCCGGCGCGCATTGAGACGCGCGGGCCTTCCGCTCAGATATTCCGAAGGATTTCATCCACGCGCCAGGGTGAGTTTTGGAAAGGCCCTGCCTATAGGAATTGAAAGCGAGTGCGAGTTTTGTGATGTGGAATTGAGCGAGCCAATGGAGCCCTCAATCATCGCAGAGCGCCTGATATCTCTCTTTTCTGAGGGGGTGAACATCGTTTCAGCTGAAGGTCTTTTGAATGGCGTGCACTCTATCGAACAATCTATTGCCGCAATTAATTATGAAATTTATTTTCCTCCCCTTTGTAAGGGGAGGTTAGGTGGGGTAGATCACGATCTACCTCCCCCACCCCTCCCCTTCGACTCTGCTCAGGGCAGGCTTACAAAGGAGGGGCTTATTTCAAACTTTAACACCGCCGCTGCATGGCCATTTCTACGTCAGCGCGGGGAGAAGACGACAAATGTAGATCTGAAGCAATATGTCTCAAGGCTTGTCGTCGATGACAAAGGTGTGATAGGGCTGACACTCAATGAACGCGAACCGATGATTCGGGTGAGCGAGGTGCTTGAGGCAATTTTTAAGTTTAACGACAATGAGATTAAGGATCTAATTATTAGAAAGATTGGAGTTTTGTGGAAAAAGAAATCCTAAGCACTAAATCCCAAATTCTAAACAAATTCAAAATCCAAAATTCAAATTACCAAAACAGTTTGAATTTAGTTGATTTGGATTTGTTTAGAATTTAGATATTCAAATTTCGAATTTGCTGGAGAATTATGCCAAATGAACTGATTGTCAATGTAACGCTTGGTGAAACGAGGGTTGCCCGCCTTGAAAACGGAGTGGTCGCAGAGCTCTTTATAGAGCGCGCGAGAGAGCAGGGAGTGGTCGGCAATATATACAAGGGTCGCGTTGTACGCGTCCTTCCGGGCATGCAGGCCGCTTTTGTGGATATAGGACTTGATCGCTCCGCCTTCCTTCATGCCTCTGATGCTGTGAAGGATTTGGCGCATCTTGGGGAGGGTGAAGCTGCATCTGAGCGCGAAGATTTTGTCACTGAGGAAGAGGTTGAACAGGCCCCCTCCGGCCAGCTTCGTAAAGTCAAGTTCTCCCGAAGCGAACGCTACATCGAAAACATTATTCAGGAAGGCAAAGACATCCTCGTGCAGGTGGAGAAGGAACCGATGGGGACCAAGGGGGCAAGGCTCACATCACATCTGTCTTTGCCCGGGCGCTACCTTGTTTACATGCCGACCGTGGACCACGTCGGCGTGTCTCGCCGTATCGCCGATGACGCCGAGCGATCTCGTTTGAAGCATATGATCGAAGAAATGCGCACGGGCAGCGGCGGATTCATCATACGCACTGTTTCTGAAGGGGTTTCTGAAAAGGAATTCAAGGCGGATATCGATTACTTAACCGACTTGTGGAAGATCGTCGAGAAAAAAGCTCTATCGGCAAAGGCGCCTTCACTTGTTCATGCGGAGCTTGACGTTCTTTCCCGCGTGGTTCGTGATCACTTCACGCCGGATATCGACCGTTTTGTAATCGATTCCGCTGATGCACAGAAGCGCGTGAAGGATTTTGTCGCAGCCTTCATGCCGCACGCCAAAAGCCGCGTGGAACTTTATTCGGGCGGCGAACCGATATTCGACGCCTTTGGAATCGAGATTGAAATCACCCGCGCGCTCGGGCAGAAGGTCTGGCTCAAGAGCGGCGGCTACATCATCATCGAGCAGACGGAGGCCTTGACGGCCATTGACGTAAACACCGGGCGCTTCGTTGGCCGGCGCAATGTGGAAGACACCATACTCAAAACCAATCTCGAGGCGGTCAAGGAGATCGTATATCAGCTTAGACTGCGCAATATCGGCGGCATTATAATTCTCGACTTCATCGATATGGAGCGTACGGCCAACCGGCAAAAGGTCTTTGCCGCACTCAAAGAGGCGCTTCGGGCCGATCGGGCTCGCACGACGATCACCAAGATTTCAGAGCTGGGGTTAGTTGAGATGACGCGCGAGCGCACGCGCGAGGATTTGCGCCATCAGATGACCAATGCCTGCCAGTACTGCGAGGGCAAAGGTTATCTAAAAAGCCCTCTGACCGTCTGTTACGAAATCTTTCGCGAGATCCAGCGCGAGGCGCCCTTGATGAAGGGCCGCCAGATCATGGTCAGTTGCCACCCGTCAGTCGCAGGCGTCCTCTATGATGAAGAACGCACGCAGATCGAAGAGCTGGAAAAAAGTTTCAAGAGACGCATCACCATCAAAAGCATTTCCGAGTATCACCTTGAACAGTTTGATGTCAGCGAGTGATGTACGAGCGGCCAGTAGCAAGGAAAACAGGCCTTTGCCCTTCGCCATGCCGCCAACGCTCATGACGGGGGCCCATCCTAATTTCCCTCCCCTTTGTAAGGGGAGGGAAGGGGTGGGGTAGATCGATCTACCTCCCCTAACCCCTCCCCTTCGACTCTGCTCAGGGCAGGCTTACAAAGGAGGGGAAGAAAGTTGTCAGCCGTCATGGCATTGGCGGGGTGTCTCTCGGGCAGGGCCTGCTTTCCTTGATACTGGCCGCGATATTTTCTCAAAGTCATTTTAGGTATTCTTAAAATTCTATGGTGATGAACGCGCGGTTCGGGCGGAGGGTGAAACTCACGGTCTTGGCATCAAGGGATTCCATGTGCGCCCCATTGGCGACTTGGCGGATGATCCGAACGATTTCGGGTGAGACCGATTGCGGCTTACTATTCTTGGCTGGCGGCTTTAAAGGCTTTTTTTCCTGGGCAAAGACCGGCCCTGTCCCCGCAAATACCATCAAAAAAACCAGCATAGAAATCAAAAACTTCATAAATATCGTCTCCACCTACATTATCGGCAATTTGAGATAAAAGTTGCGTGATTTGAATCTGCTTGACTTTGTCAGAGTTTTTGGGGTAACCAAACACGGCTTTAGACAGAAACATATTAGAAATTAAGGGGTTTTCAATGTACGCAGTCATAGCAACAGGCGGGAAACAGTACAAGGTGGAGGAAGGGGAAAATCTTCGCGTCGAAAAACTCGAGGGTGATGTCGGCGCTGATGTGACCTTTGACCGTGTCCTCTTGGTCGGTACAGACAGCGAGCCAAAGATCGGCATGCCGCATGTACAGGGCGCATCAGTTGTGGGCAAGATCATGGCGCAGGACCGGGCGCGCAAGGTAGTCGTTTATAAAAAGAAGCGAAGAAAAGGATACGAAAAACGCTACGGTCACAGACAGCCGTATACTGAGGTGAAGATAACGAAGATAAATGCTTAGCGAGAAATCCTAAGCACGAAATCCTAAATTCTAAACAAATCCAAATGACCAAAATTCAAATGTTCAAAACCAGGGCGTTTTGTATTTTGAGATTTGGATTTTGATATTGTTTGGAATTTTCCGCCGGAGGCGGATCAGCGTTTGGCTGAAGATATTCGAATTTAGAATTTGGAGTAAATTATGGCAAAACCGCATGCAGTGAATGGCAGAAACAGTCCCGGGCAGAGGCTGGGTGTAAAGCGTTTCGCCGGTCAGTTTGTTAAGGCGGGCAATATCCTTGTTCGTCAGCGCGGGACGAAATTCCATGCCGGCGCAAATGTCGGCGTGGGAAAAGATTATACTCTTTTTGCCAAGATTTCGGGTATCGTCAAGTGTACGCATGGCGCCAAAGACCGAAAATTTGTCTCGATCATCCCGCAGGCAGAGGCGGTAAGTTAGTGGGTGCATGATAACTTGGTATTTGAACTCAAGCCCTCTTCCAAAGAGGGTTTTGTTTTTCGTGAGATCGTAAGATCGCCGAGCGATATCACGATCTCGCGACCTCACGATACTACGAGAATATGAAATTCATCGACGAAGCAGTTATTGATGTCAGGGGTGGCAGGGGCGGAGACGGGTGTGTCAGTTTCCGGCGGGAAAAGTATGTGCCGCTTGGCGGTCCGGATGGCGGTGACGGCGGCAAGGGGGGCGATGTCATCTTCATAACCAATGAAGGGCTCACCACACTCATGGACGTGAAATACAACCGCCACTTTCACGCCGGTCGCGGCACACATGGCAAAGGCAAGCAGATGTACGGGGCTGCAGGTGAGGACAAAACCGTACGAATTCCGGTCGGGACCATTGTCACCGATGAACGCACAGGCGAGATGCTTGTCGATCTTGATCACTATCCGATGAAGTGGGTGGCCGCCGCCGGCGGAAGAAGAGGTCTTGGCAATATGCATTTTGTATCATCCACAAATCAGGCGCCGAGAAAGGCAACTAAAGGGCAGGAAGGCGAATGCCGCCGTCTTCGATTGGAGCTCAAGCTCTTGGCGGATGTTGGAGTCATCGGCCTTCCAAACGTCGGGAAATCCACGCTGGTGGCGTCTGTCTCAAACGCGCGGCCCAAGATTGCCGATTATCCGTTCACGACAAAATCGCCGACGCTGGGTGTTGTCGCCTTAAAGGGCGGGGCTGGTTTTGTCATTGTGGATATACCCGGACTCATTGAAAATGCTCACAAAGGTGCAGGACTTGGGACGCAATTTCTCCGCCACATAGAGCGCACGCGCATTTTCCTGCATCTTATCGATCCCGTTGATCCCGCTTATCCCGATGCGGTTCAAAACTACAAGATGATCAGAAACGAGCTCGGTTCATACAACAAGCATCTGCTTTCGAGACCTGAAATTGTGGTCCTGACAAAGATGGATGCCGTGAGCTCAAAAGAAAAAATTGCCGAGACTCTGGTCAAATTAAAAAAAATCACGGAAAATCCGGTTCATTGCATATCCGCAGTAACCGGTGAAGGCGTTTCGAAGCTCATGTTTGCGGCAAGCAAGTTGTTGCATTAAAAGGAGTAACAATGCTTGTAAGGAGCTGGAGCAAAAATTAATTGAGATGGAAAGAATATTGGGAACCCATGACAAAGCCATTTGCTCACTATTTGATGTGATAAGAAAACTTATGTTCCATCCGGAACCCAAGCGCCGCAAAATCGGTTTCATCACCGACAAATAATTCCGCACATCCCTCGTCCACGTTTCCCTCGCCTTGCGTGCCCTGAGCGAGCAGCGCGAGTCGAAGGGCTGGCTGCTTAATCCCTTCGAGCTTTGAGCTGCCTTAACCTCAACCTTAACCTTAGCCTGCCTTTGCATATTGCAATCCCGTGGGTAGGGGGTGCTTGATTTCTGGTCACACTGCACGAAAATTGAGCATCATTTCAAATCAGCAACTTTAAAACTCTTCTAAATATCCACTGATTACTAGTTTAAAATCTCTGGCATGCTAGTTGCTGGATAATCAGAAGAGGTGCTCACAATGGCGATTGTGCCTTCTGATTATCTTTCATTGTTTGAAGACATTAAAGCCCGCATACGTCAGGCGCAAAAGAGAGCTTTTGTCTCCGTGAACAGTGAAATGATCATGATGTATTGGGATATCGGCCGGATGTTGGCAGGGCGACAGAAAGAAGAGGGGTGGGGCTCCGGCGTGCTGAGACGGCTTGCAAACGACCTTCATAATGAGCTGCCTGAGATGAAAGGGTTTTCCGAAAGAAATCTTAAGCTAATGGTCCAATTTTACAGGGAATATCCCGAGGTAAGGCAAATTGGGCAACTGCCGGTTGCCCAAATACAGTGGGCTCACAATATCCTGCTGATCCAGAAGATCAAAGACCTGTCGGTCAGATTGTGGTACATGCAAAAAACCCTTGAGCAGGGATGGAGTCGAGATTTTCTCTGCCTGATGATCAAGAGCCGTGCACATGAACGGCAGGGCCAGCTTGTCTCAAACTTTGAGGCGCTACTGCCGGCTCAACAATCAGATCTTATCAGGCAATCCCTAAAGGATCCTTACATCTTTGATTTTTTGACCTTGGCCGAACCTTTTCACGAACGCGAAATGGAAAGCGGGCTCATTCGTCATCTTGAAAAGTTCTTGCTGGAACTGGGCCAAGGTTTTGCCTTTGTGGGCAGACAATATCATCTGGGTGTGGGGGAAGAGGACTTTTACATTGATCTTCTCTTTTACCATCTCAAGCTTCGCTGCTTTGTAGTGATAGACCTCAAAAAAGGTCCCTTCAAACCCGAATACTCCGGCAAAATGAACTTCTACTGCAATATTGTGGACGACGTACTCAAGCATCCAACTGACAATCACACGATCGGTTTAATACTTTGCCAGGATAAGGACAGAGTGCTTGCTGAATATGCACTGCGCGGAATCAATAAGCCCATCGGCGTTTCTCAGTACGAACTCACCCATTCATTGCCCGAGCCGCTTAAATCTGCCTTGCCAACCATCGAGGAGATCGAAACAGAACTGGGAACAAAAAAAAGATAATTTGACTCCACGTCCTTCCTCCCTCACCAGTCACTAATCACCAATCACCGCCTTACGCCGCTTCTAGCTTCTAGCTTCTCGCTTCTGTCTTCTTGCAATAGCATGGAGAGGGGGGTATAAAAATCCAAATATCGATATGATATGATAATGACTCTTCGAAAATTTTCTCTCAAGCTTGAAGATATCCCGGCTGCGACTTCTTGGTTCCTCGCGGATCTTGGCGAGGCCAGGGGCAAACAGGACCTGTTCACAAAGCAGTCACCTCAAAAGCTTAAGGTTTTGCGCGAACACGCCCTGATCGAGAGTGCAGTCTCGTCAAACAGGATCGAGGGAGTAGAGATCGACGAACACCGGATAGGAACGGTCGTTTTCGGCAAGGCCCTGCTCAAGGATCGCGGCGAGGAAGAAATCAGGGGATACCGCGATGCGCTTAATCTTATCCATGAACGCGCTTCCGAACTTTCCATCTCGGGAGAAACGATTTTGAAGCTGCACAAGCTCACCCGCGGCGAGATCTGGGATGCGGGAAAATTCAAGGATAAAGACGGAGACATCATCGAAAAATATCCGGACGGCCGCGAGCGCGTCCGCTTCAAGACCGTGCCGGCGCTCCAAACACCCGCGGCCGTACGCGAACTTGCAAAACTCTGGAACGAATGTCTGCAGGATGCGCGGGTCCATCCACTGATCGCGCTTGCCGCATTTAATCTGGATTTCCTCTGCATTCATCCCTTCCGCGACGGCAACGGCCGCGTGTCACGTCTTCTGCTCCTTTTGCAGTGTTACCACCTTGGCTTCGAAGTCGGGCGATACATCAGCCTTGAACGTCTCATTGAACAGCACAAGGAACGCTATTACGAAACATTGGAAGAAAGCTCGCAGGGCTGGCATGAGGGCAAACATGATCCATGGCCCTACATCAATTATATACTGTTCATCTTGAAGCAGTCTTATCGTGAGTTCGAAGGACGGGTGGGCGCGGTAGTGTCGCCAAGAGGGGCAAAGACGGAGATTGTGGAAGCGGCCGTCGAAAAGATTACAGGACCTTTCACGTTGACCGGACTTGAACGTGCATGTCCCGGTGTGAGCCGCGATATGATCCGAAAGGTTTTACGCGATTTGCAGGCCGCCGGAAAAATCGAATGCATCGGTAGGGGGCCGGGTGCCTCATGGCGGAAAAGGGGGTAATGATATCCTCAAATGAGGGTAATAAAGGGGGTAATGTTACAACATCTGCCTTTCTCGCCTTTGACCTTTCAACTTTGATCTTTGAGCCGCCTTTCTCGTCCCACGTCCTACGTCCTACGTTCCCCCCGCCGCTCCTTATATCGTTCGAGCGTAGTCGAGAACCCCCGCTTTCACCTTTCACCTTTCACCTTTGAGCTGTTTTGATCTTCGACCTTTGAGCTTTCACCCCTTCGACTTCCCGCCACAAAGCGTCGGCGGGCAAGCTGCTCAGGGCATGCTTTGAGCTGTCTTGTATATTGCAATCGCGTGTGGAGGGGGGTGATCGATTTCTGGACACCCTGCATGAAAACTGGTCAACCTCGATTTTTCTAGATTTCTGATTCGTACTAGAAATCAATAAGTTGAGCAAAGGTTGAAAATGGCATTATTCTTGTGAGGTCAAAATGTCGATATGACAAAGATTGGAGGCCGTACAAATTCATTGGTTCAGGATTTGAGGCAATTGATCACCGTTGCCCGCGCACATGTCGCACGAACTGTAAACTCCTCAATTGTCATGCTGTATTGGCAGATCGGTAAAAGGATACTTGGTGAAGTACTGAAAGGAAAACGGGCCGGTTACGGAATGCAAATTGTGCAGACAGTGTCTGCACAATTGGTTTCCGAATTTGGAGCAGGTTTCAGTGCAAGAAACCTGTTTAACATGATCAGGTTTGCACAGTGTTTTGCGGATAAACGGATTGTGCCGACACTGTCGGCACAATTAGGTTGGAGCCATTTTGTAAAATGATTGCGTCTTTAAAATAACTTTGTGGCCGTATGCAGCACCAAATGAGGCGACTATGAATGATACAGAAGCATTAGTTCCTATCAGTCATATCGAACGCATTATATTACTCGCCCGCGGTGAGAGGGTAATATTGGATAGTGACTTGGCCATGCTTTACGGTGTTAAAACGAAAAACCTCGTTAAGGCGGTCAAACGGAACCTTGAAAGATTTCCTGCCGATTTCATGTTTCAGCTTACAAATCAGGAGGTTGCAAACTTGAGGTTCCAAATTGGAACCTCAAGTTTGGGCCATGATGAAACAAGATGGGGAGGTCGGAGATACATTCCCTTCGTATTTACGGAACACGGTGTGGCAATGCTGTCCAGCATACTGCGCAGCAAAAGAGCGGTTCAGGTTAATATTGAAATTGTGCGAACATTCGTGCGCTTGCGCAGATTGCTATCCTCGAATGTTGATCTGGCACGCAAATTAGCAGCACTTGAAAAAAAGTACGATTCGCAATTCAAAATCGTATTCGACGCGATCAGGGAAATGATGAATCCCCCCGTATCTAAAAAAAGACCAATCGGTTTTATCACCGACAAATAATTCCGCACATCCCTCGTCCACGTTTCTCCCGCCGCTCCTTATATCGTTCGAGCGTAGTCGAGAACCTCCTCAACCTTAACCCAACGATCGTCATTGCGAGCCCGAAGGGCGAAGCAATCTCGCTTTTACCAGTCACCAGTCACGAGTCACGGCTTTACTCCTTCCCTTGCAATCGCGTGGGGAGGGGGGTAAATAGGAAGGCAATTTATACATTTTAGATGTTTGCTCTGTTACAAATGGTTCCAATGATGTTATATGTTGGCACCTGCCTCCGGTTCTATTTACAATTGTTCTCTGGACTTATGAAAAATTCTACGATCCATCAAGTAACTAAGTCGTATCTAAAGTACTGGGGCAAAGCCGATCCTGATTATCCCGGCGAACCGAAATGGCATCCGCTTGCTTCTCACTGTCTCGACGTGGCGGCTGTAGCAGTAGCGTGGTGGGATTCCAGTCCAGTCATTCGTCGCATTTTTCTTCACGCTTTCAAAGGACGTGATGCAGAAGTTCGAGCTTGGGTACTTTTTTTCGTAGCTTTGCATGATATTGGTAAGTTTGATCTACGATTTCAGCGGAAAGCAGATGACATTCTTAAGCTCGCCTGGCCGGGAATTAATCTAGTGGAAGTCGATGGGAGCCAATCCCGAAGATTTGATCATGGGCGTCAAGGATTTTCTTGTGCGATTATAGAATGTCCGCAGTGGTCCGGCATTGAAATGTCTTATGACATTCAGGCAAGTTGGCGACCTTGGCTGTCTGCTGTGACAGGTCACCATGGCGACTTGCCGGAGGCGGGCGACACGGTCCAAGAATATGCAGAAGAACATCTCATGAGCCACGATCATGAAGCTAGGCGAGATTGGGTCTCTGTGCTCGCCGCCTTGTTTCTGACATCTGCTGGTATTACACTTCATATGCTGCCGGAGCCTTGCGAACGTTCGGCGCAAGCCTTGCTGGCTGGTTTCTGCTCCGTATGCGATTGGATTGGTTCCAATGTCGATGTTTCTCCCTATGTTCATCTTATTAATGCGGAACTCGATGTTGACAGCTATTTCCACCGTCAGATTGCTGAGATAAAAGTGCAAGGTTGGTTGTCGAAGTTCGGCTTAGTGAGGTCCGTAGATGAATATCAAGGGCTCGCCAGTCTCCTTAAGCCCGAAGAATCGCCACGTGGCGTACAAGTGCGTATTGATGATCTTCCATGTGCGCCCAGTCTTACATTGATTGAAGCTCCAACAGGCAGCGGCAAGACTGAAGCGGCGCTAGCCTATGCTTGGCGTTTACTAGATGCGGGAGTTGGTGACGGCATTATTTTTGCTTTGCCGACTCAGGCAACGGCTAACGCCATGCTCAAGCGCACTGAATCTTTTGCGAATGTTGCGTTTCAAAGTGGAGGTGCAAACGTAGTTCTTGCGCATGGAAAGCGAGAACTTAGTCCGGAATTTGCAGAACTCATAAATGCAGGTCGTCGGCAGTCTATTCATCAAGAAGAGGAAGCAACTGCGCAATGCGCTACATGGCTCGCCCAAAGCCGGAAACGAGTATTTCTCGGGCAGGTGGGTGTTTGCACCGTAGATCAGACACTCTTGTCCGTGCTGCCGGTGCGCCATAAGTTTGTTCGTGGTTTCGGACTGAACAAGTCAGTTTTGATCGTGGATGAAGTTCATGCTTATGATGCCTATATGCATGGATTGCTGGCGGAGGAACTACGGCGCCAAAGAGACACCGGTGGCAGCGCCATATTACTTTCAGCGACCCTTCCGTCTTCTGTTCGCGCTAAGCTTTTTAACTCTTGGGACGTGGCAGCGCCATCGCAAGCGCCTTATCCGGTTATTTGGCATGTGGAAGAGAACAGCGCTCAGTCCATTGAAGTTCCAGCCGACCAACAACCTCCCCGGCGAGAGGTTTTCATTGAATGCATTTCTTTGCCGAATGCCATGCCTGATGATGCTGTTCTGAATCGGATTATAGAAGCGGCAGAAGCCGGTGCGAGAGTTGCGGTAGTAGTGAACCTTGTGGATGTGGCGCAGCAAGTTGCACGCTTGCTGAAAGAACGGACGGCGATACCAGTTGATATCTTTCATGCTCGTTATCGATTCGCTGACCGGCAGGTAAAGGAACAATTCGCCACTGGCAATTTCAAACGCAATGCAGTGCGGCAGGGCGGCCGTATTTTGGTCGCCACGCAGGTAGTGGAACAGAGCTTGGACCTCGATTTTGATTGGATGGTGACGCAGATATGCCCTATTGACCTGCTTTTTCAGCGCCTCGGACGTCTGCATCGCCATGAGAGAATGAGGCCGCAGGGGTATGAAGAGCCCCGTTGTACAGTGTTGACGGTTGAGAACGACGATTACGGTCTGCATAAGCTTATTTATGGAAATGCTCGTGTGCTTTGGCGCACAAGCCGTTTGCTTTCGAGTACAGATCGACTAGTTTTTCCACAGGCGTATCGCGAGTGTATTGAAGCGGTTTATCAAGAGGAAGAGTGTGAGGGAGAGCCTGAATCAATTACCAAAGACTATTTCAGTTTTGTGGGAAAACAGATTGCCCTCTCTTGTGAGGCACAACAGATGGTCACAACGCCGCGTAAACCTTTTGGGGATGATGATGTAACTATCACGGTGAAGACCCGTGACGGAGAGATGAGCCTGACAGTGCTGCCTTTGCGGGCCGATGGAAGCATGCTCGGCGGAGAACGGCTTGATAAGCTCGAAGAGAGGGATAAGGCTATAGCAATGGAGATGAATACCATCCCTGTGCCAGCTAGCTGGAAGAAATGCTTTCACGGGGTTAATATTGATGAAGAGGGTCGTTTCGTGCTCACTTTCAATTCGGATGCTGACGGATGGATAGCAAGGAATGGTTCGACTACATTTATCTATACGAGAGAATTTGGTTTGGAGAGGAGAAAAAAGGATGAACCTGCTGACTGACCCATGGATTCCGGTTCGAGCTGAGCACGGAACGGGAGAATTTCGCCTCCTAACACTTGAGGAACTGCTGTGCGAGGACAACGCATGGTGGGTAAGCATACCCCGTGACGATCTGGAACTGGCTTGTATTCAGCTTTTGGTGTGTATAGTTCAAACGATGTTTATGCCGAAAAATAATGTGGCGTTGCGGGAAAGGCTGAGCCGAACGATTACTTCCGGGGAATTGGACGCAAGCGCAAAACCGTGTGTGGAATGGTTTGATTTGGATCATGCCACATGGCCATTTATGCAGACGAGGGGGGTAAAGGGCGCCGAAACATCGTTGCAGAAATTATTGCCAGGTATGCCTGAAAAGACAAGCACGTCAAAATCCGCTCATTGTTTCTTTAACGAAACCTCCGAAGTTGAGTCTATTTGCGGGCCAATAGCAGCAATTGCGCTTTTCAACCAAGCATCGAATAGCCCAAGCTTTGGCGGCGGGAAACAAGGCGCTTTTAAAGGCAGTCTGCGTGGTAATGCTCCTGTCACCACGTTGGTGAAGGGCAGCAATCTGCGTGAGACAGTCTGGCGTAATGTCGTGACTCTCCCGCGCATTCAAGACCGTCTTCCTGGTTACGTCTATGATTTGTCCAAAGATCGGCCAACATGGGTTGATCCTATACGTGAGAAGCAGGATATCCACGCCCATGAAATCGGCTTGGTACGCGGCTTATTTTGGCAGCCGGCGCGAGTTGAGTTGGTAAAGGCATCGAAAACGCAATCGTGCGATGTTCTTGATGATGTATCGGGAGTTGCCTATTGCAGTTTCCGAAAAAAACAATTCGGCTTCACCGTGAAGGAGCTATGGCACCATCCTCACGGCGCTATGACGGTGGAAAAGAAAAAAGGCAAAATGGAGTGGAAGTTTGTATCTTTCAATAGATTTACACCGGCATGGACATGGCTTTCTGAATTTGTAGTGCTGAGCCCTCTCTCCGATGATGCCAAGGAAGGTGCCACTCCAGCCGCACCAGTGAGCCAAGCAGCAGAAGCTTTTCCTGGCGAACCCTTGCATTTGATCGTTGGAGGGTATCAAGCAAAAAAGGCATTGGTGGAAGCACGATGTCATGAATTGTTCACTCTTGCCGAAGGTTGGGACGAGGAACGAAGGGGAAGGGTTAAAATCTTAGTAGAGCTGGGCAAAGAAGCCAGAGGCATTCTTTGCGGCAGACTTGAGTTTGTGGCTCGAGGAGACAAGAAAATGTGTATCAAAGGAATTGGCGTAAATGTTCATGAAACGGGAAATAAACTTTTTTATTCAAGCACTGAAACGTTTTTCCATGAAACTCTCAGAGAGCGATTGATTTTCAAAGAATGGCAAGTAGCAAAAGATGCTTTTGTTGCAAGGCTAGCCTCAATTTGCAGTCAGCTTTTTGATCAGATAACTAATCCTTATGCAATGAAGTCAGAGCTTATTCCGGTGATTGCGAGGGAACGCAGACGCTTGAATAATGATCTGAATAAACTTTCGGGAGGAGGTGCTATGTCATGAATACTGATACATACAAGAAATTTCCAGATTTTGTGAAGCTTCGTGAACGTTATGAAAGTCTGGAACCAGGTCAACGTGCCGAACTGAGGCGAGTCGGAGAGCCTGATGACCTTTCATTTAGACCGGCCCTTTACCGTCTCTTTCCCGGTGAGAGACCTGATGAACGTCACCGGCGCGTAGCTTTTCTACTTCCGTGGTGCGAGCAAGCAAAGGGCGGTTCGCCTGGTCTAGGTGAACAATTGGTAGCTAAGCGAATCGTCGAAACACGTGTCCTGCAGGTTGGCAGAGCAACGTCACCACTTGACCTAATCCAATTTCGTCGGTTGGCGATGCATGTTGAGCCCACTGTGGATTGGGCTAAATTCGGTCCTTTGCTCTGGTTCTGGGGATCTCTCAGTAAACGCCGCATTGTCGAAGATTTCTATCTGGCTCAATTTGATAAATCAAAAGGAGGAAGAAATGAACTCTAAGAATTTCATCAATTACCATGTTCTTTTTTCCCACAGCCCGTCTTGTCTCAACAGAGACGATATGAACATGCAGAAGAGCGCAGTGTTCGGTGGAATGAAACGAATTCGCATTTCAAGCCAATCGCTAAAAAGGGCGATGCGGAAGAGTCAATATTATGAGGACCTTTTTTCAATTTCCTGCAGAACCCGTTATCTTATCGATAAATCTGTAGAAAAAGTAACAAAGGAAGAGGGTGTTGATTTAAAGGCTGCAGAATCGGCAGGACTTATTCTTGCCGCACTTATCGAAGGCAAGACAAAGCCAGATGAAATAAAAAAATACAAACGTAATGGCGACAGCGGAAAAATCCAGCACCAAGTAGTCCCTTTTAACAATAAAGAAATGATTGCGCTTGAGGGTTTGGTTCGTGATCTTGCATTAATCCCCGATAATAAGCGTATCGATGAAGCAAAAAGACGTTTTAAAAAAGTGCAAGCAGAAGCATATAAATCAATGGATCTGGATGTGGCGCTCGCAGGACGAATGGCAACGTCAGATTTGAGTTATGGAAGCGATGGTGCTTTAGCTGTTGCCCATGCTATCACGACTCATGCGGTAGAACCGCAGGATGTTGACTGGTTCACAGCGGTGGACGATTTGACTTGCGATGCTGGCGAAACAGGAGCCGCTCATCTCAACACCCAGGAATTCTCCGCTGGCGTGTTTTACCGATACGCAAGTCTCAATCTTAAGCAGCTTCAGATGAATCTTGGCCTATTAGAAAACATGAAAAGCACGGAAACTCCTAAAACTAGAAAGCGCGCTTTGGAGATTGGCAAGCATGTTTTTCATTTGCTAACTACGGTTATACCAGTTGCCAAGCGGCAGCCATTTGCTGCAGATAATCCAGCTGATTTTTCGATTGTAAGTTTTGCGGATATACCATTGTCTCTTGCAAACGCATTTGAAGAGCCGGTTTCTCGGTCATCACATGGCGGATATCTGCAGCCATCAATTAGTGCAATTTTAAATTATTGGAAAACAATTACAGATTTTCACAGTCTTCAGGAAAATGCAGTTGTAGCTTCAACCCGGCCATTTGAATGTCCAGCGGGATTGAATGATTTGAAGTCGTTGGTCGCTCTGGAAGGCTGGATCGAGAACGATGGAATAACAAAAGCATAAGGAGAACGCCATGCCGCACTTTCTGATTCTGAAACTTGTTGGTCCGATGCAGGCATGGGGTGGACACACGTACGAAGACTTTCGCCCTAGTCATCTTTTTCCGACGCGAAGCGGTCTGCTAGGTCTGCTTGGTGCTTGCCTTGGTATTGATAGGTACGACAGAGAAGGTTTGCAACTTCTCGCTTCAAGTATTGAGTTTACTGTGCGTGCAGATTGGTTCGAAAAAAAGCGTATTCTTAAGCTGCCAGATTTTCATACTGTTTTGGAAGCTCGTAAGGTAGATGGCTCCCCTAACAAGAATCCCGTTTTATCAAGACGGGAATACCTCTTTGATGCGTCGTTTACAGTAGCCATCGGAGAAACGGAAGGTTCAAAGTTCCATCTAGACATGATAGCGGAGTTTCTGCGCAAGCCTTGCTACACTCCCAGCTTGGGCCGACGATCGTGTCCGCTTACACGCCCATTGTTCGACTGTTGGCGTGAAGCTGCCAATGGCATTGAAGCAGTGAAACAGGTCCCGCCAAATGCCGGCGTGATTTATGGTGAGGGTATCGCCGCTGCCAATGCTCGCCCCATGCCTATCCGTGACGTGCCGCAGCACGGGCGCCACCGCAAATTTGGCACGCGCTGGGTATATGTTCATGCCGATAAAGGAGGTGAGTGAAGTGTATATCAGCCGTGTGGAAATGCCGTGGAATGATGTTCGCAACCCCTATGAGATTCACCGTCTTCTTTGGCTTATGTTTCCTAACCAACTCCGAGAAGAAAGGCGCACAAGTGAAGAAACCCGACAAGGCTTTCTCTACCGTATCGAAAAAAGCCAGCCGGGGTATCCGGTTCGTGTCGTGATTCAATCACGAAGAAGACCAGAGCCAACGCCAAACATGACTTTAATCGGCTGTCGTGAATTTAATCCAAGCCCTGCGAGTGGACAGCGACTTGCTTTTTTGCTTACGGCAAATCCTGTAAAGACGATCTCTGATAAGCAACTAGCGTCAAAGCCGGGGAAAAGATCAGAAAAATGTCGAGTGCCGTTGCTGAAGGAAGAGGAACAACTCCGTTGGCTTTCCCGCAAACTAACCGATGCAGCAGAAGTTGAATCATCAAGCGTGCTTCCTCATCCGCCGCTTTATTTTCGCAAGGAAAATAGGGGCGGTAAATTGCTCACTGTCACATTCGAAGGGATATTGAAAGTTCGAGACGGTACAAATCTTTCAAAGATTCTTTCAAACGGCATCGGCCCAGCCAAGGGCTTCGGCTGCGGGCTTATGTTGGTGAGGCGGATATGACCGAACCCATTCTCCCACCTCTGAAACCAATCCCCATCAAGGATCGGGTTTCTGTTCTGTATGTGCAAAAGGGAAATCTAGATGTTCTCGACGGGGCTTTTGTGGTCGTGGACAAAAACGGAGTGCGCACTCACATTCCAGTAGGCGGTGTAGTCTGTCTCATGCTAGAGCCGGGAACGCGAGTCTCACATGCTGCGGTGGTGCTCGCAGCTCGGGTCGGTTGTCTTCTGGTCTGGGTTGGCGAGGCAGGGGTGCGCTTGTACGCATCAGGCCAGCCGGGCGGCGCACGCGCTGATCGACTGCTCTATCAGGCGAAACTTGCGCTGGATGACGATGCGCGCTTGAAAGTTGTTCGCAAGATGTACGCATTGCGATTCAAAGAAGAACCTCCGGCAAAACGAAGTATAGAACAACTTAGAGGTATCGAAGGTGCAAGGGTACGGAAGATGTATGAGCTTCTTGCCAGGCAGTATGGAATAGAATGGAAATTCAGAGGTTACGATCCCACGGATTGGGGTAGCGGCGATGTGCCCAACAGGTGCCTCAGTTCTGCGACTGCCTGTCTCTACGGAATTTGTGAGGCGGCGATTCTGGCCGCCGGATATGCCCCTGCCGTTGGATTCATCCATACTGGGAAGCCGCAATCCTTCGTTTATGACATTGCGGATATTTTCAAATTTGAAACGGTACTGCCTGTCGCATTCAGAATCGCGTCACAAAAACCGACTGATCCGGAACGTGATGTGCGCTTGGGCTGTCGGGACGCTTTTCGCCAGACGCGTTTGCTTAATCGGATAATTCCTACTATTGAAATAGTGTTGGCGGCTGGGGAGATTAAAATTCCGCAAGCGCCGCCGGAAAGTATAGAACCCGCGATTCCAAACAAGGAGGGCTTAGGAGATGCTGGTCATCGTGGTTGAGAATGTCCCGCCCCGTTTACGAGGCCGTCTGGCAATATGGCTTCTTGAGGTGCGGGCTGGAGTTTATGTCGGTAGCATGAATAGGCGTGTAAGAGAGATGATTTGGAAACAGATAGAATGCGGGGTTGGAGATGGCAATGCCGTCATGGCGTGGAGTACAAACACCGAATCCGGTTTTGACTTTATGACGCTAGGGAAGAATCGAAGAATACCGAAGGAGATGGATGGAATTAAACTTGTGTCGTTTACGCCTGAAATTATCACAGAAGAATTATGCGACCATATTTAAAGAAGACTCACACAATGCTGAATTCGGTTGGTAAAAATTACTGCTCCCAAATTTGTCAATGATTTTGGCAAGTTGTAGGAAGTATGTTCCCCGCGTACGCGGGGATGAACCGATGCCATTGTCGAACTCGAAGATCGCACCCGCATGTTCCCCGCGTACGCGGGGATGAACCGAACAAGCAAATAAACCGTCCATGATGCAGAGGATGTTCCCCGCGTACGCGGGGATGAACCGAGGAAGATAGAAATAAAAAGCCCGCGCCCTGTATGTTCCCCGCGTACGCGGGGATGAACCGGCCGACCAGCCAACCAAGATCGAGGCCCAAAAATGTTCCCCGCGTACGCGGGGATGAACCGTACATAACCGTAGTCATCCGTGTGCCCCTCCAATGTTCCCCGCGTACGCGGGGATGAACCGGATTCTCCTTGACCATTGTGTGGTGATACCGGATGTTCCCCGCGTACGCGGGGATGAACCGGTGATTGAATATCTGAACGGTAAATTTGCTAAATGTTCCCCGCGTACGCGGGGATGAACCGTCCTATCATAGCTGGTAGCAGCTTGCCTTCGGATGTTCCCCGCGTACGCGGGGATGAACCGATCGATCCGCGCGGCCCCGCCACAATAGCGAGATGTTCCCCGCGTACGCGGGGATGAACCGCAAAATCCACACAATACTTCATTTCGGCAAAAATGTTCCCCGCGTACGCGGGGATGAACCGATATACCGAAACGGTATCCCTGTCAACAACTAATGTTCCCCGCGTACGCGGGGATGAACCGGTGCCAGGTCTTGTTGCGGCAACTGATGTGCCATGTTCCCCGCGTACGCGGGGATGAACCGGCGCCGGCCCTCGTTCGTATCTGTCCGACTCGATGTTCCCCGCGTACGCGGGGATGAACCGTTAAATTTGACTAACGCAGTCGGTGCAAACGCATGTTCCCCGCGTACGCGGGGATGAACCGGCATTTTCGAGCTTTACTTCCATGCTGTTATCATGTTCCCCGCGTACGCGGGGATGAACCGAAAGCACTAAAATGGTAAAGGAGGCAGTATGAATGTTCCCCGCGTACGCGGGGATGAACCGCAAGAGATGCGGCTGCGAGAATGTATTTGAATATGTTCCCCGCGTACGCGGGGATGAACCGACTATGCAGGACGTAGCGACTCAGACGGCAGAATGTTCCCCGCGTACGCGGGGATGAACCGCCGGTCTCCAATCCCTGCATTCCCCTGTGTCCATGTTCCCCGCGTACGCGGGGATGAACCGAAACCAATGCAGAAGTGCGCATGGCTGTCATTATGTTCCCCGCGTACGCGGGGATGAACCGATCCTTACGAGTTTAGAGGACCTCATTTCTGTATGTTCCCCGCGTACGCGGGGATGAACCGCCGCTACGGGGCAGTAGAGGAAGCTTCCCGCTATGTTCCCCGCGTACGCGGGGATGAACCGTGAACAAAACCATGAAAATGAAGGGTGGATTTATAAAATCGGGGTCAGGTCTCGTAATACGTATTCATCGAAAAAAACCGCATGGCAGAGCAATTTATTTTCGCCTGATTTGCACGACGTTATTGCCAGCCGCCGATTGTACCGTCATGTGTTTTTTTGGCGGTTCTCGACTTCGCTCGAACAATAAAAAGAATAACTGCTTCATTTCCGGTCACACCGCAGCATTTTCGTACACCATTTTTATTACCTAAAATCTAAATTCCCTTAAAATCAATTAACTTCCACCACGCCGGCAATCGGCACACCTCTTGCTATATATTTATTGCAAATATGATGGTTCACCCATCATCAGTCATAAAAAGGCCCGATTCCCATTTATGGTAATATTCTCTTGATTCCCATATTTGGGAATGCTAAGATTATGAAGAAAGAGGACATACAGAGGCGCTGGCGGATCTTAGAGAGTGTATATGCGCAAAAGATCATTTCGAGGGCGCCTCTTCAGGTGCGCCAAAAATATGAGTTCTGGAAAGAACAGATAGAAGACGATGGACCCATGGGAATTAGGAAATGGAAGGGATTTTATGACCATCTGCTCAAAGGTGTGTGGGAGGGATACAGATCGTCATATTTGAACAAGCAATACAGGGTTATCTACAGAATAGAAACGGAAAACAGAACGGTGTTTGTTGAGAGAATCGGTCCTCACAATTATTGATTACGAGGATGGCTATATGAAAAAAGAGCATTATATTGAATCGAAGAAATATGCCGATCTGACACCGGCCGATCGCATCAAGATTGCCTGCGAATTATCAGGAATGACGCAGCTTAAGATAGCACGCCTGGCCGGACTTCGTCCTCCTCACTTGAATGAAATCATTCACGGTAAAAGACCCATAGGGCTTGATGTCGCACAGCGCTTATCAAAAGTGCTTGGTCTTTCAGTGGTCCGCCTTCTTGATATAACAGATGAAGCCAAGAGAAAAGAAGTTGAGCTGGCCCTGATGAAAATCAAAAAACATGTCAGGGAATCGGAAACGATAGGAGCGGTTACCGAAAAAATACTTTTAAAGGACATTGACGAAGCGATCGAAGCAAATCGTAAGGCAAGTTGAATCGTAAAATCGTAAAATCGGGGTCAGGTCTCGTAATACGTATTCATCGAAAAAAACCGCATGGCAGAGCAATTTATTTTCGCCTGATTTGCACGTCGTTATTG